>ERZ778026.93-NODE-93-length-150117-cov-98.537298_pt1 | contig 150117 bp, 153 predicted proteins | sample MGYA00375756_ERZ778026 | MGnify/ENA primary metagenome ERZ778026 (study PRJEB29350, sample SAMN05389820) | bioreactor metagenome | isolation source: Ammonium sulfate bioreactor | place: South Africa: University of Cape Town | collected 2014-02-18 ... | reverse complement strand
AAGAAGAAGAAGAAGATAATCTATCTATATACTTTGAAATAAACAAAAACTATTGTAGAGTAGAGATAATTTTCGCAAAATAGATTTTCTCATTAACAGTATACAATAGTAAACAGACAGATCAAAAATATTTTCCTTCTTTTTCTGGTCTATATCTGTTTTGTTTTGTGTTGATTTCGTATTAATGTTTATTTTATATATTTGTTTACGTTGATATTATAATATTCTTTGGATTTATTATCTATCGACGCAATTGTTGATTATAAATAAAACAACTAAATTTGCAAATATTCTCAATTCTTATTCTAGCTAAGAGCAAATCAATAGGACTCTGCTGTTTGATTTTCAATATACGTATATTATTCATATTTCATCGAGAAAATACTAATTGTAATTAAAAAGTTAGATTCTTTTACCGTTCTTGTATTGAATCCATTAATGACGGTTACTTTTTCCTTTTTGATCTAATTAACAACTGATTAATTATTCAATTTTTATTGAAATAAGATTGAAATATCCGGATAATGGATCGTCGAGAATTCTTGAAATAGAGATAATAGAAAAGAAAAACTCTTATATAGTGTGTGTGTCTGTGTATGTATGTGTTTTATTGTCGTTCTCTCTTTTCTCTTCTTTTTCTGTCGCTTCGGCGTATTTTCCATTTAAAGAATGCAAATGTATACGGATGAAAAAAAAAGCCTTTTGAGAAACGGACCGAAGTTTCTCTCGCTGACAGAAAGACAAATCACTGTTGATTGATATATGCTCGAGTCGAGTTACGTGAGACAATAATGGGTAGTTAGCAAACGATGTACTCGAAGTGTTCTTTCATTTGATGAATCATCTCTTGGAAGAAAAGAAAATTACAAGGAAATATGTAGACGATTGATCGGTAGTAATCATTATTGACATTGAAAATTTAACACAAGAATAACTGCTATTTCTTTTTTTGCCTTTATATTCTTATTGATTATCAATTGATCAAAGTAGGCAAGTGGAAAATTCGATTGAACATGTATATATATATCGATGTTATTTTTTTCTCGTTTAGTCACGTTTAATAGATATTTCTTGCTTGAAGACACTAGACATTCACTTCATTGACCTTCTCAAAAAGATACTTCTTTTCTTTTTAATTGAAATAGAATAAACTGAGATTCTATACGCACATCGTATCGTTACTATTCAAATCTACACATGTATGTCCTCAAAAATTGTTTCATTACCAGTTTAGCGTAGTTTTATTGATGCGAAAAGGGATTTCTATTTTTAATACTGACTATTTCCGTATAGGTATAAGTTTAAGTGTAAAATCTGTAAAAAAAAGACCCTTGATAATTATTTGTATCTTAATGAGATATAAATATATATCTTGTCAAGGTTCGATTACATTTCTATAATTAAGATTAATAGGAATATGGCAAATATGCTTTATCGACATTTATTTTTATCTAAATGTTCGTATAAATCGATTGGGAATTAGTTTCACAAAAAAAACGAGCTAAATTCTTACTCTTCATCCTTGTCAAAATGGAGAATCTTACACAAAATCTATGGCCGAATTTTGTTTTGAAAATAATCGCCAACATCTGAACTTCTACTACTAAAGCTTTTGAATAAAACCGACTAACTGAAGCTTAATTTTGAAGTATTCATTATGTTCTTCTCTTATTTAATTATTAAAATTTGTGCTTTGAAATTAATCAAAGAGAAGCTGAATAATTATCATAGTCGAATATCATTATCTTCTTTTTATAAATATTTTATTAATAAACTATAATTTTTCTGCACATAATTCGTATGGAAAAGTCAATGAACAAGTTCAAGTGCATTATTTTATATTCTTCCTTATCTTTTCCAAACATGATTTACGTGATTATTGACTTAAACTCGACTAATAACAGATTTTAAAATATCTAATATCGATTAAGAATTATAATTATAATAGGAAAAAACAACGTCAATTATAACTATCGAATAGACAAACAAAACATGTATCTATACGCTGTTTCTTAATTTAAAATATAATAAGCTGAGAAAAAAGTTCATAATATCTTTTGCGCCAATCTCAGACGTTAGGTGCAAAAAGATTATCAACGAATGAATTCATAAATTCAAAGAGAGTTTCTTTGTCAATTGATGTAATCAACTACTTACCCATTCGAACAACAATAGAACTCATAAATAAGAAATACATACGTATATCCTTGTAATAAATATGGTATTCTCGTCATGATTTACCAATAAATAATTCAAATAGAACAAAAGGGTAAAGAATGCAAGGAGCTTGCATAAGTAGCCATTCAGCTGATGTTTTTTCGAGGTCACATTTATCGAACAAAAGAAGACAATATATAAGATTAATTTCTCTGAATATAATCAATCATCGCAATGGAAAAAAAGACGAGAATTTCTCTGACAGTCCGTCAATCAAATTAAGGAATCAATTGACAAATTTTTATTAAGAATTATGAAATAAAAAGGAAATGAATGAATCAACCTGAGATATTTAACAAACACACAGGTTTTATGCGTATACAAAAAGAAAAACGAAAGAAAAAAAAAGGAGAAAATCTAATTTAATCTTGTCGATTTGAACGATGATGTCGACGATGCTGTTGTGCGCTACCGGGTGGTATTTTATTTGAATTCGTATCTTTTAAATGATTTTCAATATTCGAACGAGCTTTTTGAAGAACATCTAACGTAGGTCGGACTAAAATAGAATTCATATTCAAATAAAATTGATACATAATAAACTAATTGATAGATTAGAGAAGTTACACAACACATGCATCGACAACAGATTATTAGTGAAACGTTAATAAACAACTAGAAACTTACGTAATAAAGCGAGATAATCGCCTGTATCGGTCTTCTTTCGATTGGTTTTCTGGAAAAATTTTTTACTCAGTTATTTCAAAAACAAAACGATTGAACTCATGAAGAAAAAAGAACATGGAAATTGAATACTAACCGTTAATTGCGTAAGTAATTGATCGAGATACGTGGCTTGTTCTCGATTTTTTTGTCTAAGATGTTGAATATCTTGAATATATTTTCGTTGAGCAGCTCGTAAACGTTGAATCTAAATGAGAAAAAAAAAACAACAATATCATATTGACTGAAGAGATTTTGGTTGATTCGATTACTTCTTCTTCTAAACGTAAATCGAAGAATATTCGTTGACCTTCTTTGTTCTTCTCGGGTAAATCAGCAATTTCGTATGTTTGAAGTAAACCTAAGACATTTGCCAAACGTTCATCGAGAGATATTAAATGTTCATCGATCGATCTCGGTGAAAAATCAGTTGGATTCTATAGAATCAAAAGAATAAATAAAAAGCTTAATTCTAATCAACAAACAAAAACGAACAGTTTTCGAGCGTAATTTCTGTTTTAATTCGGCATTAATCGCTTTGAAATCAAGTTTGATCTCTTCGATCAATCGTTGGAGTTCATTATGCGTTTGAATTTCTCCAACAACGTACGATTTCATAATAGCTTTAAAAGTAAAAATAAAATTTAAAAAAATTTTTCTTTATATTTTCTCTTTACTCTGTTGTTGTTCACTTTCTCTTGATAGTAGATGAGGAATTTCGATATGATCTAATTCAGTCGATGATGAACCAACAGGTCTCGAACGTTTGGTATAATTTGACGTTGATAATGGAAGAGTATCTTGCGAAAATAGATTAGCATTTTCAATTAAACGAAGATCAGGATAGGATACACCACGGCCTGAGAATGTAAATTCTCGTGGTGATTGGGATTGACGAATATTTTCGTCGAGTTTGCTTTGAAGTTCATTTTGTTTTTGTAAACTTCGTTCGAGATCACGACGAAGCAAACGAATTTCTTCTAATAATTGTGCGAGATCCGTTCGACGGATAAGAATTTCACTTGTGTCGTTTTCTAGGAAAAACAAAGACATATCAAAAGAATAAAACCACAAGAAAACCAACCATTGAGAGGATTTCTTCGTTGGGTAAATTCTTCGAATTGACTCGATATTGGCCGTCCTGCCGAAGATTTGCTTCGTTCGAGATCAGCTTTCAATTGTTTAATTTCATCATGTAGACTGAAATTTAAATCTTTACAAAAAAACATATATAATCAATCTATTTGTTTACCGAGGATTTTCCTCGTATTGAGGTTTCATTGTTTCGATTTGTAAACGTGCTTGTTCTAGTTCTTCGAATAAATCTTGTTGGTTTCCTGCATTTCTCTTTGCACTAAAATTCAAAATTCGAAGCTCAATTCTTCTTTCGAAAACTATCCGTACTTGTTGAGTTGATTTGTTAACTGTCGAACTTCATCATATCGATCGTTTAATTCGTTGTTCAACGTTTGAATTTCATCGTCTTTATCTTTGAGTTGTCTTTGAAGTTCAATAGCATCAGTTGTCGAATCAATTCCACTGTCGGTTTTGTTTGCTGATGGTTCTAAATATATTCCAATCAAATCATAAGTTAGTCTTTTTCAGTTCGAACACAACTAATTATTAAACTACGAGCAAAGAATTTGTTAGCAAAAAAAAACAAATCAAATCAATGTGAATGAAAAACAAAGAGGAGCAGAAGGATATTTTGTTTCTATGCATGAATTTCTCTTTCTCTGTCTGTCTGTCTAGAACAAGATTGATTGATCGATGATTTTATTTTTGTAGAATAAACGAAATAGATTTTTGTACCTGATTTCGTCTCGATGAGAAATTCATCGATGAGATAATTTTGTTTATCATTGAAGAGAGATAGATCAATGTTATGTTTCTAAAAATCGATCGAAAATGAAGAATAAAAAGAAAAAAACGAATGAGAAATGAAAACTAACTTGAAGAATTCGTTCGTATTTAGTGAGAGTAGTTTTAAGTTGTTCGTATTGTTGTCGATTTTGGTCAAGAGTTTTTGACGATCGTTTCAATTCATGTTTATATGTTTCATTGATTAAATTTAAGTTCTAAATAAAATCGAACGAAATTTTGGAAAATGAATTTAATTTGATTCGAAATTTACTTGAATTTGATCATTTAATCGTTCGATTTCGGTTGCTGCTAAACTTTCCGTTGTATGTAAACGAATTTTCGTTTGTAATTGTTGATTATATTTCTGTTGATTACGAAGAAGATCTCTTAATTCGTTTACATCGTGAATATGATCAAGATCATCATGGTGATCTATATTTATAATAGTCGAATCATCGGCACTTCGTCGTCGTCGTCGTCGACGAATCGATAAATCGATAAGACCTAGAATATTCAGCGAAAAAAAAACAATGGATAAGTTGAATTTTGTCGAAGATATTTACCAGCATCGGACAGTAATTGTTGACATTTAATTAATTCTCGTTGATAATTTCTCGATTGACTTTCGCTTCGACCTAATTGTTCAGTTAGTCGAGCGAGTTTCGTTTGCCATTCGATATTTGATCGTTCCAAAAGCGCAATTGTTGATTTGATATTTGTCGATGGATAATCATGATCCATCGAGAACAGACTTAGATTTTGTTCTATTAGAATCATAGACAGAGAAAGAGAAATTGTTTTCTTAGATGCTCAATCATGAGAGACAAGAACAAGCGAATTAGTAGACAAACACGAAGCAGTACAACAGCGAAAAGAAACCTGAGGATGCTCTCGAGTCGGCTCGTTTGACAATCGAAGGATTTCGATAGGCTTTTAATTTGGCTATTTCGTCTTGATAATTAGCTAATTCAATAGCTAGTTCATGTCGTGTATTTGAACCATGTATATCGATTAGAGCGTTTAATTTACGCCAGAGAACTTGATTGACGTACTTCTGTCGCGAAAGTTCATGACGAACTTCGACTAATTGTTTGTGTAGTTCGGTTAGACTCGGAAATTTATCTGTTAGATTTTGTTTTTGATTGATTGATTGTTGGTTTTATTTCTATTTGACTTTTCAACTTACCGTTTAACTGCTTGTTGAGTTCTTCGACTTGTTTGAGAGTTTGTTCGAGTTCATAGAGAAGTTCTTCACGATCTAAATTCTCGAAATTTTGATGTGCTACAAAAGAGAGATTAATGAGTCATTTTTATTTTCTAAGGTGAGGATTAGTTACAGCGAGGACGTGATTCTCTTGGAATGACTGATGATGACGATGAGTCAGACTATATGAGAAAAAAAAAGATGTTAATAAGCGAGAAGAAAAAGAAAAGTAAATTCACTTGGTCAGGTTTTTCTTGACGAGTTTCGCTGAGTTGTTGTTTGAGATCGATGATTTCCTGAAAAACGTGAATTTCAAATATCAATATTTTATTTTTGTTGTTGTTTTTATTTACTCTATCTTGTTTTTGTAAATCGAGTTTCAACGATGCTATCATCGATGCTGCATCTGTTTTCGGTGGTACACGTCGAGGATCAGCTTCAGCTAGTTTTTGATCTTTTGCTAGATTATCTTCACGTAATTTCTAGAAAATCAACTAATTAACGAAGATATTTTCTCTTCTAGTTTATTTACATTAATTTCTCGTTCTTGATTAGCTAATCTTTTGCGTAGTGATTCGATCTCAGTTGTCAATTGCTAAGAACAATAAATTGAAGAAAGAGAAACCTTTGACAAAAAAAAATGCATACATCAGTCTGCATTTGTGTTTGAAGCGAGTTGGTTTGCGTTTGATCCGATGGTAAAATGGAACGTCGAAGATTCTAAATGCACAATTGAGGACTTTTCTCTTTCTCTTCTTATCTCTTTCTGTTAAATGACAAATGGTTAGTTGCTGTGAGAAACGAGATATTTCTATTCTTCGCTTTTTACTCGCATTTGTGGTGTCAGTCGGTGAGAAATTCTTTCTTTTCTTCTTTTAAAAAAAAGAAGAAGAAGAAGAAAGGAAAAAATGAATGTGAGAAAAACCGTATAGGTCTTTTTTCTCTCTCTCCCTTTCGTCTGTTTCTCATTCTTGCATTCTGTTGCTCTCTGACAGTTTTTTTTATACGATTATTAATAAAATATGATAAAAAGCAAAAGAAAAACTTGTGCTTATTGAAGTGTCAACGATGAGAATGTTTTACTTTATTAAATTCTCGAGCGTAATTCGAACGCTAAATAAAACTCATTTTGACCAGATCTGACCGAGATCGAGTGAAATACCTGATTTTCTTCTTCACGTCGTTGAAGTTGAGCTTTGAGATCATCGATGACGTTTTTATATTGATTATGTTGATCTGCTAATGAGGATTCGTTTGATTTCTATGAAAGAATACATCGAGAGATGTCATAGAAATAGAAACACGAATGTCTACTTTTTCCATTTGTAATTGTCTTTGTAAATCTTCTATTTGTTTTAGGCAAATCTAAAGAAAAAGAAATAAGAATCGAAACGAATAAATTCTCGATTGATTTATGTACTTGTTGGTCTGTAGGAGAGAGAGTCAAACGTTCGATTTGTTGCAGAAGATCTTCAATTTGAAGACGTTGTAACTTTTGTTGAAAGAAAAGAAGAATAAAAAGGTTATCGTTGCTGTTTTTTTTTCATTCGAAAAACTTCGACTTACATCGTTCGTTTGTTCAGCGTCGTCTAATTGTCTTTTATATTCACGTAATTTGACTTTTAATTCGTTTATTTGTTTTTCATAGTCTTCTTGAAGGAAATTTTTCTCTTCAGTAAGTTGATCGATTTGTCCGTCTTTTTCTTGAACACTGCCCGTATATTGATCGATCAGACGTTCTTTACTCTCAAGTTCTTGTTCTAAACCTTGAATTTGAATCTAAAATATTCAGTTATTTTATTTTCTTCTTCGCCTCCTCAAACAATATTCTCACTTGAAGACGTAATTGAATTTCTGTTGATTCTTGTTCTTTATTCGTTTGATTATTTCGACAATTCTTTTAATGAAAAAAAAAGAACGAAAGATGATGATTAATAATTAATCTCAATTGATATCTCACTTTTATAAGATCATCTCGTTCTTGAATTTTATTTTCAAGTTGTTGAATCTAAATAAATCGACGTCAATATTGTTTTTTTTCAATTCTTTTTAAGAAAACAGAGGTTTTGTTTGCAAATAAAATAGAGAGAAAAAAAACTACTGAAAACGAAATTTGATTTTTGCTTCTTTACAATCAAATGTTGAAGAAGAAGGAAAAAAAAACTTAAAAGCATATTTCATTCTCTTTTCTCTTCTGTCTATCGATTGAAATACTCTTACCAATTGCTGATTGTTTGACGATGCTTGAACTTTCTAAATAAATGACATTTTAGTGAGAAATGATATGAATAGGAAAATTGAATTTACATCGTAGTCAGCTGCTTGAATTTGTTCTTCGAGCTAAAATCAATTCGAAATAGGATTTGTTCGATAGGTTGTAGTCGAGAATTTACTTGAAGGATTTTCGCTCTGTATTGTTGTTCTAAATCCTATGAAGAGAAAACAATAGAGTTGATGAGATTTGAAAAATTAATTTTCTACTTGAGTTCGAGGTAATTGATTAAGATCTCGACGAAGTTGAGCGAGTTCTCTTTCGTTGTTCTAGAAGATAGTTTGTCTTTTTATTTAGAAATAAAAATGAATTTTTCGTTTGCTTCATACATCGATTGTTTCATTTGCTTGTTGTAATTCATTTTCAAGATCAAGTTTCTGTTTTTCTAACTAAATCAAAAGAATCGAATGGATAGTTTAATAGAAAAGAAAACGTACACGTTTCTTTTCGGTATTGAGTTGCTCGAGTTCGAATTCGAGATTTTCTCGATCGCGTTGAAGGTTCTGTCGTGTGAAGAAACAAAAAGCCAACATCGATATTTCCGTTAAATCGATTCTCTTACTTCGACTTCTGCGTCTCTTGCTTTCGTTATATCATTTATACGTTGATTAGACTTGAAAAAAAAAGAAAATCAATTTTGAAAGTCTTTTTTTTTTGTTGATAAGTAAGTGTTTACAGTATTATCATATTCATCTTTCAATTGTTCGCGTAATTGTGGTTCGAGTTCTTCTAATTGATGTTTAAGTTTCTAAACGAAACGAGTGTGAATTCAACGAAACAGAAATCAATGATTTTATTTTACATTATTCTCTTGTTTTAAACCGAGATTATCATTCTGTAGTTGATCTCTTTCGAGTTCACTATTGGTTAAATCATTTTTCATTCGATTAAAATTGCTTTTCAATGCCTATGAAATCAGTCAAAAGTGAGCTAATCGATCTGATTTTTGTTATCTTGCTCACATCTAATTCTTGAGTGAGAGCTTCATTTTCATCTCTCAGAGTATTCAATTCATGCATCAAACGTTTGATTTCATCTTCATTATCTTGAATATGAACTTGAAAACGAGATAATTCTCCTTGTAACTAAAACGAAAAACAAAATCGAGAATGAAAATAACGAAAAATTGATGAATTACATCTTCATTTGATTGAGTTAATTCAAGAAGTTTTGCATCGTTTTCTGACATTGCCTGAAGAGAAGAAACGTAAATAATCCGTATTTTTTTTCTTCTCGTCTTACGAGTTTTTCTTGTTTTAAAAATTCTAATTCATCTGTTAAATTTCCTTTTTCCTAAAAAAAAACAAATTTCGAAAAAAAAACATTTTTTTATTTCGTCGATTTACTTGTTGAATTTGTGCTAATTCTTGTTGCAGTTCCTTGAGAATCGAATACATAGAAAACACGGCACAATGATAATTTGAAAGCGAATTACTTGAATTTGTTGATTTTGTGTTTGTTGCTCATTGAGACGTAGTTTTAACTGAAAAGAAAAGGAACAAAAAAAGATAACGAATTGTACTCGAAATTTACTTACTTGTGCGTATCGTTGTTCGAGATCAGTGAAATTTCGTTTGTAATCATCCAATTCGTTATTAACTTCATCGACTTTACCTCTTTCGAACTAGAAAATAAACGATTTCGATAATTTGAAATGTTAGATAACGCGATCTACGAACATCTCGTTCTCGTTCGAGCGCAATTCGTTGCTGAAAACAAACGAATATGATGAATTTCGTTCGATGGTACTAAAAGCTTTTACTTGTTGAAAATTAGTTTCATTCTCTTGAAGTTGAGCGTGAAAAGTTTCGATTTGTCTTTCCTTTTCCTAACGGAAATCTTTCGAATTAATGAATCAGAAAAAAGAAAAGAAAAGTTTTCTACTTGAATCGCATTTTCTAATGCATCGATATTAGCGTTATTGAGTGTTTCTTTCTAAAAAAAATCGAATGAGACATATAAATGAACATCAATTGAAATTCTTTTCACGAACAAGTTTTTCATAATCGGTGAGTAAAATATCGTATTGATGATGTTGTTTATCTAATTCTTCACGAAGATCGTTAATATGTTGATCAGCAATCTAAATCCAATGAAATTTAATAATGAAACGGTTTTTTTTACTAATCGACAAACATTTAATTGATCTTGCAAATCGTCTCGTTCCTAAAGTAATTAGTGAACAATTTCGATACGAGTTCAGCGAGTTGTTTACTTGTTGAAGTTGTCTTTCGAGATCATTATTTTGTTGTCTGGATTGTGATGTTAACAGATGATTATCCTCAGTGAGTTCCTGCAATCGTCGTTCACGATTCTCAAGCTAAATCATCAAAAGGAATTTTTCTTTTAGAAATCGCTTCTCTATTTATCAAGTTCAAAATCAACTTGTTTTTGTAAATGTTCAATGTCATGTTGGAGACCTTCGATTTGTAGTTCGTATTTTTGTTTTGTTCGATTTTCGAATTCAATTTCACGTATTTCGTATTGCTGAAAGGAAAAGAAATCTTTCTTTCTTTCGTTGACAAAAAAAAGAATTCAATCTACTCGAATTTGTGAATCTTTTTCCTTGAGTTTGTTTTGATTCTGCAAAGAAAAGAAAAAGAAAAGTTTGACTTTGCAAAGAATGTGAGCTCTACATCTTCGCGTTCGCGCATCAACTGTGCAATTCGATTGGTTAAACCAGAAACATTCTCAGCATCATTTCGAAGTTGTAATGATATTTGAATAATTGTCGATTGAGGATCCTGAAACAATTAGCAAATCGAACGATGATTTCGATTGACAGAAATATTCACTTCTGTTTGTTCAGCATCGTCGACAATCTAAAATACAGAGAACAATTCGAATTTATTTTGGAAACGAAAACGATTGTTTCATACCGATGATCGATTATTTGTGAGTAACTAAAATATCGAAAAGACAATGAAAGAAATGTTAGTTTGTTGTTTGAGAATAACATACGAGTCCAGTTGATGGTTCAATTAAACGATTTAGTTCATCGATTTTTTTTCGAAGATGTTTTTCACTTCGTTGAAGTTCATCACATTCAGCACGTAATTGCTAAATATTGAAAATTTTCCTTTATGGCTAAAGAATAAAAATAACAACGCTCTTACATCGATTGTTTCGACATAAGATTTGATTTGATCTTCTAATGGCTGAGCAGTCTAAAAACAAATGATTAACTAATTATTCAATATCTATCAACGAACATCATTTGCTGTTTGTGATGGAAGAAGGACAGTGTACGGTTTTTGTGATTTAAGTCTATTATTAAGATCCTACGAATATAAATCAATCAATATTTCTATTACAAACAAAGAAAAAGAAATTCATCTACATCAATAATTCGTTGTTGTTGTTCAATTTGTCGAAGGTATTCATCAATATTGACATTTGTATTCTTATGGTCTTGCTAAAAAGAAAAATCGAATTACGACATAAAATTAAATCATTTATTTTCAAATAATAAAACAAAACATTTGTATATTTGCTCAAATCGATAGCATTGGTGAAAGAGAAAAAAAAAGAAAATTAATCGATTCGAAATATTTTAAAGAGCATCAATGAAAATAGAGATCCGGCTCTTGTGAAAGCAATGTGCTATACAAACCAATGGATAGGTAAAACGGATTCGGGCAAGTAATGGCTAGAAGAGGATTTTGTTGTAAAATATGATTAAGATCAATATTTTATTTATTTATTTTGTTTGTTTGGAAAGGAAACTAATTGAATTTTGATTGTTTACCTCATGTCGATAGGAATCGTATTGAGCTAATTTTTGACGTTGTTCGTGTTCGAGGTTCTAAATAAATAGAATTTCTTCGAATTAATTTCGTTTTATCTGTTGAAAATTCTATTACAGCGATTCGTTCATCATAATCAGCTTGCAAACGTTTAATCACACGTTCAGCTTTGACTTGTTGATCTTCGCTTTTTCTCAATTCATTTTCATATTGTTGTTGAGCATGTCTCAATTGATTGGAAGTCTAGAAAAATTCTCGTTTTTCCTTTTATCATTCAGTTTGTCTTTTACTTCATTTAAACGTGCGTTTACTGCCGAAATTTCCTTTTGATAAAAAGATTTTTGTTTTAAATTTCGCTATTCGAAATTAGTCTACTTGTTTCAATGCAGTATTTTCTTCTTGAAATCGTCTTTCACGATCGTCAAATTGAATATTTGCTGTACTTGTTGGCATCGGTGTGAATAGGTCAGAATTGGCCGACGGTGTTTGACTTCTTCTTCTTCGGTTATCTGAATGGCGATTTAATGTCGAGGTATTGTCATCAGATTCATCGGAATTTGGTTTTGATCGACGGCGAGAATTGTCATTTTCTTGGTTACTGACGAAATCAGACGAATGACTTTACAAAAAAGTAAACAAAATAAAAGAAAAATGTCGGTCTATTGTCTCAATTTCGAAGGCCAAGGAAGCAAATTGAAGGCAAGATGTATTTTTTGTAAAAAACGTTTTTACTTGTTATTCCCAGTTTTACACCTAATGGAATTAGTTACGTGAAGCAAAGAAAATGCTATTTTTTTTTCTCTCTGCCTTTTCTTTCATTATTACTTATAATAAGACGAAGTAAAATTCGATTAAACTCATCTATTGATCAATACTATCAAGTCACGTAATCCATGTTTTTACTATAAAAACGATGAATTTTAACAAGACAAGCACTAGAAAAGAATGTTTGTATAGGGTTTGATTCACTCATTCAAATCATAAGTACTATATTGTCATTTTAAGATGTTAAATAAACTTATGTTCATATATTTCAAAATATCCAACAAAGAAAGAGGAAAAAAAGAACACGACAGCTGGAATTTCGTTTTGTTTTTTTTTCAGGTTCGATTTTATTCGAAAGAGAGAGAGAAAAAAATCAAATTAATTACCCGATGTCCAATTCATTATTCAACTGTTCAACAGCATTAATATATTCATCATCATCACTGGCATCTTGTGTATCATTCGATTGTGTCGCACCCATAATACAGTCAACTGTCTTATGTCTCACAAGAATTTCATCTGTTTCAATTTCTCTTTTTCGTTTTTCTTCATCTTATTCAACAATTTATATGGCTTCTCCTGTTCTTTCTCTCTCTCTCTCTCTATTCAGTAAAATACACAGAACAAGGGCATTAACAGAGACAGAAGAAGAAGAAGAAAAAATCGTTAAAGAAGAGAGTAATAAGAATCTTAAATTCAACAGTTCGATTTATTTTCTTAGACAATTGAACATATACGTACCGACTAAGTGATCTTGGTGAACGAGCATGCGAATTGCCATAATCGGCTGGCGGAACTGAGTACTAAAAAAATAAACTTGCTTGACTGTATTTTTAGTATTTCATATTGAACTTTTACATAATCAGGGTAGATATTCTGTGATGAAGAACGTGAATTCTGTTGTATTGAACGTTGTTGATCAGTTCTATTCGAATTGTTATTTTCGAGAAAATATATTCGTAATTTTAAATCAAAATTTTCACGATTTAACTCTTGTAATCTCTAAAGAGAAAAAATATTCATTTCAATTTCATTCATGTCTTTTCTCGTTTTTTTTTTCGTAAATTCAAAAAAAAGAAATTCTTATCTCGTAAGATTTCAAGTATGTATTTTGTTATCTCGTTTACATCAGTGGTTTTCATTCGAAATAATGGTAAACTAGTCAGTAAAATATTTACTTGTTCGTAACCACGAACTGTTTGTGGATTTGTATTAGTTAGTGGATCATAGGTTGAGGTCGAATCACGTATTGGTGGAATTTCTAGAAATGGAAAAAAATATAAAGCTAAATTCGACGACGATTTCTACCTTCATAATCACCCGATACATCAATGTCTCGTAAAGTACTATCCATAGTTAATAATGCTAAAATAAAATAAGAACAAGATAGTGCATGATTTCGGTCATCTGTTGGAATAATGTTGACGCTAAAAAAAAGACAGAAGAATGCCCGAGATACTTCGTTTAAATAGAAAAAAAAGCGCATTTGTTCAAGATTATATAACATCTTGGGAAAAGGAAACTGTAACATCGTGATTGTTACTTTTATAATTGATGGTCTTTCTCTTTTTTACATCACTGTTTTTCTTTGGTCTAACAAAAAAAAATCAATTTATTTGAAATTCTTTGCAGAGACAAAATCTTGGGTAAATGACGGTGAATAAAAGCGAAAAAGAGAGATCTTACCTGCCTAGTATATTTGTCTATTTCGTATACTTTAAGTTTGTCGTTATCTATTTATTTAGTGAGTAGACGAAAGACTCTCGCTTTTTTTTAATTTCACGTTTCTTTCTCTTCTTTTTACTCGTGGTAAAAAAAACACGCGGGCTGTGTATTATGTTCTTTCACTATTGCCATTATTATAGCTAACGTCAACGACTAAACTATAGGCGTCAAAACTGAGAAAAAAGGAATAACTGGAAAGAGAAAGGTAAAAAAAGTACGAGAATGCGGAGCACGTAAAGAATTGTGTAGGAGTGAATGATATAGTATGTCTTTGTCGACTGCTAAAATGATAACTAACAGGTGGATGTCATCGTCATGGATGAGTTCAAGTGTTAATAAACCCACCTGTTTATTCAATGAAATAATCGAATTAGAACAGTTTTCTTTTTATTCCTTTATGTCGTTCTTAAACGAAATGAACTGGCAGACAGAAGAAGAAAGAAAAATGTGCTTATTATCATTCTTGTGCATATGAGAATTTATCAATAAATGTTGCATTATCTTTGAAAGTAATAAACCGAAATCTGGTTATAAACTCTTTCAAATCAGGGAACAAAGAAAAAAAAGAGAATACGTATTGATTGTGTTAAAAGAGTTTGACATATCAAAATCAAATCATTGATCGATTTTATATAATAGATTGTTATTAAAATAAATATTTATTACAGTCTCGTAAAAAAAAACATTTAGAGAACATGATCATTTTTTTTATTGAATTTTAACATATTAATAGACATGATAAATAATGTAAAAAGAATAAAAATATTTATTATTTAACAAGAGAGTTTTTTTATTTTGATCTTTGCTAGAGTTCAATTAGTTTTTCTTTGAAGATTCGTTTGATTTCTTAGCGCCATCTGTTCGTACGAAGATTGTCTTAGATTGGTAAAAAACATCTATAGATGTAAACGATGATTAAGTTTAATCATCAGAGAAGAAGAATAAGAAAAAGACGAAGCAATAATGCTGGCCGAATGATGTGTTGTTAATCTTTTTCTTCTTCTTCGTCTTCGTCTGTCTAAGCTAATTATCTTTTACATTCGAATAAACATGAATATTAAAAATAAAGAGAAAAAAACTTCTTAAGTATACGAAGAACTTTACTTAATAATACTCACACAAAGATTTATTCTTACTTCTTATTTGATGTATCTGCTTTTTTTCTATCATAAAAATAGACTTTTCTTTTTCTGTGTGAGGATTAGAAAGTGTTTTACTCAAATGTCATTCTATGATTCGACTTATTTTCGAAAAGGCACATTTGTGTTTGTCTAATTTGCGTCGTATTTAATTGTAAATCTTGAAGTTTTATTTCAGATCAATTGATAATGGATGGACACTTCTCGGTATATTCAGTCCTGTAATCCAGCGTAAATTGAAATAACTCATCGTACTTTTCGATTGTTGTTTTTGTTATTTATTTCAGTCGTTTTATTCTTACAAGTTGTTTATTGATATTTTCGATTTTATTCGCATTGAAACTTGATGGATACATTCGAATCAATTATTGGCTCGTTTTCTTGCCGTTATTTATTTGGAAAATGCTTGTTATTGTTGGTGCATGCACAGGTCTGCTTGTTTGGTGTAAAACTGGTGAATTGAATAGGTAAAACGAATTTTTTTCTGTCTTGTTGAATCTAATTATTGATTTTCATTGAAGAAATGTTCATACAACGGATAATGATTTTCGAGCATTGATATTCTATTTTTTGATGAATATTCTTCTCTTCATATTTGAAATTCTCATATGTGATAAATTAGAAAATCATCTCGAATTTCGTTGGATAATGTGTTTTATTCCACTCAATCTTTGTACATTTCTTTCGTTTATTTCTTGTTTATGGTCATTGAAAACACAGAAAAATTTTCTCGTAAGTTTAAACGAAAAAAAACAACACAGGAGACCAAATTCTCGATTGATTTCATTTAGATTCAATCATTTATCTCATTGAATGGTCTTCTTTTCTTATTTTTTCCACTTCGTCTCGATCATTTTCTTACTTGGCGATATTCAGTAAATTGATTTGAGTTCAATTTTCTAAGACAAAAAACAAATTAATTTAGATTGTTTTTATTCCTATTTGGATATCACTTTGTATTGCTTTGATATTTGTTCTTTCAAAATTTATCTTCGGAATAATTCATCATTGTTCTCGTCATTTACTAGCCGCTCAATACGAAGCCAATTCAATTCAGGAAGCATTTGTCTATACAATGATGTTTATCCCGCTGAGTATCTTTTCTGTAATAATCCAATAAGGACAAAAAAAGAAACATTATGATTAATTTAAAAATCATATTTTAAGATTTTACTAGTCGAACGACTTGATTTTGATGAAACGGATTCAACAGAAAAACAAGCATTTACAATCATTGGTATTCCTCTTTGGATTACGCTAATTGCTTGGTTGATATTCTCGTTTGGTGCTAATGATGGGAATCCATGTTAGTTTATTGTTTTCCTTTTTCACGAACAAGAGAAAGAATCATTTGAAATTTTTTCTTTTCTCTTAGGGTGGTTTGGTCTTCGACGAAATTTCTGTGAAATTCTTCTCGATCGGTATCCATTGATTTCACTTTATTCGAATAATCGATTTCATTTTCCATCTCGAACAACGCATACAAGACGAAATGATTTATCAACAGAAAAAAATCTCGAATTATTAAAACCAAAACATTCATCAACGATAGATGATATTTGTCATGAACAAATTCATGTCAAAGAACATCATTTCATATCACTTTTAGAACCTGATTAAGTTTTGTTTTGTTTCTGTTTATTTTCAAATAAGAATTGGTCCCGTTGGATAATGAAGTATTTCTGTAAATTGATAGCCAATATGGTTGTAATAGAAAAATATAGCGAGACCAATTAGAAGAGATATAGGTAATGCGGGTAATGGTCGATGAAGGATAACAAGTATGAGTGTTGTACCGAGCATACCCATGATAATACAAAGATAAATGATAATTATGGTAAATATATTACATTGTGATGTGAAAACAGTTTTAGCGAGAAGAATGGAATAGAAAATAAAATCACCGAGACCTAACATTGATTTGCGTGTACGACGTTTGTTTGATGATGATGCATTTGTATTACATGCATTGGAAACATGTTCGAGTGTTGAATGAGAAAGAAAAAGTAGATTCAATGAATGAATTTGTTCGTGTTGATTATTCATATTCTGATTTCTATACCATAAACCTGTCGTATAAATCATCATTGCTGGTACTTCAAGTTGACGTTTTTGAAATAGATTAATTAATAAATAAAGTGGACCGAATGGCAATAAAACTGCAAACATATCCCAAAGAGCAAGTAGAGGTAAAAGTGCCCATGCAATCCATTCCGGTGCCATTTTTAGAACATATAAAATCATAATAATACATTGATAGATGGTTACTATTTGTTTGACAATATTCGGTGAATACCAGAACATTGAAAGAAGAGCAACAATTAAAATATTATAAACATAGAAGACAATCGTGAACCAATCGATTGGACAATTCAATTGCGCAATAATCATTGAAAGAACGGCGAGATTTAAAAGTGAGAAAACCGATATGACTGTAATGAATAAATAAGCATACAAAAATTTCATACAATGATAATAAACAAAAATGACGAGAAGACATGTGGCTAATGCTATCATACCGATGATAATCAAAGCAATTTTAAATGATTGCCAAGTTAATTCTGAAAATGAGACAGCATGTGGACCTTTCGATGATAGAATAAGACCGGAATCTTCGAAAACATTCGATTGAGTATAGAGATCATAGAGAAGTATAGCTAAACAAGCTGAAATAGTCACAGTTATTGATACTGGATAGACAAGTGCAAGGAACGATCGTGACCAATAATCAATATCGAGAGGTTGATCGTCGTTTTCAGAAAAGCTGTCAGACAATTAAAAAAAAATCAAGAATAATTCGGAGAAAAGAAAAGTATTTTAACATACGATGAAGATGATTCAGTTTTACTTGACATAATGAGATATACTGAATGAATGCGCTCAATTCGAATTTCTATATTCATACGATGATTTTCCAGTGACATCTTTCAGAAATTGGAACAGCATATACGCCACCGTCAAGTATTATTACGAATAACTAACTAATAAAAAACGAGAATGAGTCATTTTTAACTTCACTGACATTCTTCTTCTTCGTATTTGACCGTGAAAGGATAAAAAGAACCGTTTTGCTAAATGAAAAGTACTCATGGCTGCATATTACACGTACAATTTTCTTCCACCAGTTTCATCGGATTTGGATTCGCTTTTGCATAATTTCGAACAACAAACCGAACATGATTATCAATCATTTGCAAATGTATGGCGAAATCACAAGCTCGAACTACTTTTCAAGTATTTTTGATCGATCGATTGATTTCATAATTATTTTCTTTTCTTGAATATTTAGGTCAGCAGATATTCAACCAAATTCATTCCGATTTGTTCGTCGTTTTCGTTTTACAAAATAACTGATTTTTTTTGATCATTTACTTTTTCTCTCTAGTTTCTCGATGATTCGATGACAGTTGCAGCTGCTTATCTCGGTGAACCATGGCGTTTGCCCATTCAACTCGGTGCACTTTATTCTTTGTTCACAATTTATATTTATCAAATCGAAGAACCAAAAATCAAAGTAATTTTCATGCCATAAAAACAAAAACGACAATGATTTCTTCTTTTCCTTTGATGACAGATTCGTTTGACTCCTGATACATGGAATTCGTTACTTAATTTAATGGAATCATCATCAGATATTCCATCAGATGCAAAGATTATTCTAAGTAAATTAATCAATGAACATGCTTTCGTCATTAGTGCAACACGGCATGAAGTCTGTTGGATTTTCGCAGTTATTTAATTTGAATTCGTTTTCTCTATTCAGATGGGTCCTCGATTTTTTACTAAAATGAATTATATGAAATCAGGCAAATACATGCGAGAAGAAGCTCTACTTTCATCACGTTTGAATATTGATGAAAAACTCGTCAAAGTAGAAGAAAACGATCGATTCTCTTGTTCTTTTTTTTTTAAATGCTTTTTTTTCCTCTTTCTCATAGATTTGCGAACAAACTGATCAATTTTATACGAAAGCCAAAGATAGTTTAATTGAAGCTTTTGGTGGTGTTGATAATTTACCGAAAGATTTTATGTCGATCAAACCGAATTTTATTGAACAATTGAAAAAAGGTTTGGATATGGACAAAATTGAAGAAGATAACGAAGAGCAAGAGCAACAACAACAACAGCAGCAGCAGCAGCAGCAATTGGATTTAGCACGTACAACATCTATTGGAACCTCTCGAAGTCGTATTCGAGCAAAAGCTGAACAAATTGAACGGCCAACAACTAGTCGAGCAATTAAAAATGAATATAAAGATGATGATGAAGATGATGATGAAGATGAACAACTTATGAATATGGGTGATGAGGATGAAGAAATCGATGATGATGATGACGATGATAATGATGAAAAAACAAAGTTTTCAAAGAAAAAAAAGAAAACAAATCCTAAACCTCAAACACAAACGAGAAAAAGTCGTTCGAAGAAAAAAATTAAATGAATAAATATTTCATCTTTCTATTTTGTGTAAATTCTCTCTTTTTTGCTTGTAGATTAAGATAACCGTTTAACAAAAAGAAAACGACGTTATGTCGGCAGCACAATCCTTACCCGTTCTTATGCGTGTACTATCAGCATCGTTAACTCTAGCTAAACGTGCTGGCCAAATAATCAAAGATGTTCAAATGTCAGGAGCAAATCTCGACATTGTCGATAAAGTATCGTAGATTTTCATTTGATAGACATTATGTTTTCTTAATTCTAGGGACATAATGATCCGCAAACAAAAGCTGATCGAGCATCTCAACAATTGATTATCTCGTCATTAACGCGGCATTTTCCTCAATTAACGATTCGTGGCGAAGAAGTAATTATTTTTTAAGAGTGTTTGAATAAAATCTTTTTTTTTAAATTTCTTTCAAAGAATATTCCTATAGAAAAATCTGCAGCAACATCTAATCTTGATGATTTAATTGAACCGAGTTTGAACGATATCTCGCAAACGAAATGTCCGGACGAATATCAAAATCTTCAAGAAAAAGACGTAACTTCCATAAATCAAACAAGAACTAGATCCATTCATCTTCTTCTAGCTTGTCATATGGGTCGATCCATTAGATGGAACACGGGAATTTACCGAAGGTCGACTGGAAGGCGTCACTGTTCTAATCGGTTTTGCGACCGATGGTAATGCCATCGGTGGAATTATTCATCAACCATTCTATAAAAATGGAAATGAATACGGACGAAGTGTTTGGGGAATATTGAATTCAGGTGTCTACGGAAAATGTGCATTGAATAACGCGACTTTACCCGGTCGAATTGTAGCCGGAAGTTTGTCACATCGATCACAAACGGTTGTCGATGCTGTTAATGCATGTCAACCGACTGAAGTTCTACAAGCTGGCGGTTGTGGATACAAAGTTTGTGAAACTTTTTTTAAGATTAGTTCGATTTTCTCATTGATTTACTCTATTCGAAGGTTTTATTGGTGCTTGAACGTCGTGTTCATGCTTATGTACATGCGTCACGTGGTTGTAGTCTTTGGGATACATGTGCACCTGAAGCTATTCTAAAAGCAGGTGGTGGTATGCTAACTGATGTATTTGGCAAAAAGATCTCGTATTTGTCAACCGATGAAACATCTGTTAAAACGGGTGTTCTTGCAACAATGGAAGATCATGAATGGTATGCTCAACAGATTCGAGACAAGATTAAATTATAGAATAGAAAAACAAATAAAACGAAATATATTATTTATTTCCTTCTTTCTCTCCATTTTTAGCTCAACATTTAGATGTTTTTTTTTGCATAAAAAACAAACAAACAAAACAATGATTATATATTTATTAGATTAATATAATAAAAAAAAAGTCGAATATCAACAGATTTTAATTGGAGACATTTTAATAGAATATTCTTGAAGAAAACAAAAATTTCTAATTATCTAGTATTAAATTGTTAATCATTGGCTTTTAGTTTCATCTGCTCATTTAACTGTAAAAATGAAACAGTTTACCGAACATATTTTTTGTTTTAATGATAAAATGATTGATTGAAAATGAAATTAAATCTAAAAGCTACATTGCATTTTCTTTTGAAGAAGAGAGAAATCATTCAAAAAAAGTTTTCTTAATTGACAATCTCCGATTGCGTGTTAATTATATACACTTGTTCGCTCATCATTTGAAAGTTAATTGTTTTGATTTATTCAGTTTAAGAAAAGAAAAATGAACAAAAACAAAATTTCAATTGTTCATTGAAATAATTTACTCAACAGTTGCTCCCTCAGGGCGTAGTTCGTCCTCTTACCTTTATTCATTTCCTTGTTTTGTCTCCTTGTCTATGAACAAGCGCATATCAACTGATGACTCAATCGATGGCGTCGAACAAATTAATCACCTTCTGCTCGGTAATTGTATTTGGACACGTGTTACTGTTGTTTCGATATTCATAGGCAATGATAAGAAATGGGCGTTGAACAAAATCAAATCTTCTCTTTCTTTCTCGTTCATATATGCAGATTGCTTTTAAATGATTCGAATGCTTGTCACTTGTCGTCTAGAGGCAACGGATCAAATAACATCATATAAAGCATTTCGATTACTTGGAAAGGCTCTTTTTTCAGCATACACATACACATACAGCGAAGAACAAAAAGAAAAGTCGAAGAAGATAAGAGAGCGAAAAAAAAACGAAGAAGAAAATGAGACAAAAAAGAAACGGAACGAAGAAAAAAAGAATGAGTTCAGTTAAAGATAAATCAAACGGCTGCTTGAGTTGCGAGAGATGTGGCAAAATCTTGGAATGTCGGATAAGAATTGTTCGTCGTCGTCGCTGTTGTTGTTGACGATGATGAACTTTGTTCCGAATTGTCATTGGCATTGTTGGCGGCTGTCATTAGTGATTTGTTCGTTGCTGCTGCATTATGAAAAGCAGCAGCTTGTGCAGCTGCATGTGCGGCAGCAACGGCAGCTAATTCATAGAAATTTGTTGGGAGAAACGAAGCGGCATCGAAACGATGAGCAGGAGTTTTTGATGAAATCGACAAGGGAGATGTGGACGATGATGATGCCGACGAAAAATCACTGGGTAATGGTATAGACATGGGTAATGGACGTTTGATTATCGAATTCGATGATGATGCCGATGGATTCGAGGGTGGAGGTGGTGGCAGTGGTGCTTGTAATGATGCAGCACAAGCTACAACGGAATTTATGGATTGACTTGCCTCAACTATTTGACGTTTAAGTCTAGAAAAAAAGACGATATAACTTGATGGTAAATCGATTTGATTTGTTTTGAACTTACTTATTTCGACGATTTTGAAACCAAATCTAAAGAAATACGAGTTTTTTTTTTTGAAGAATTGAAATTTTTAATAATTTACTTTGACTTGTTGTTCAGTAAGTCGAAGACCTTGTGCGAGATTAGTTCGATCGGCACTTGATAAATATCGTTTTCTATCGAATGTTGTTTCCAATTGAAATATTTGCGTACGTGAAAAAACCGTACGTGTCTTCTTTTTTCGATGCATGATTTCATGTAAATCATGACTTCCATTACCATGATGACTATATTGATTCATACCTCCATTCGAATGAGAATATTTATGATGATTTGTCGATAAATGACTTGTATCATTATCTTCCGAACCTGAACCAATGTCATCATCGTCAACATCACTTGTTGTTAAACCTGAACAGTCACTGCTACCACCATCATCGTCCATATGAATTAAACGAGCATGTTTATTACCAATGGGCGATGTTGATGATTGTTCATCCGATGATAATGAACCGCTATGTTTTCGTTTGCCATCGATTAGTAATAAATGAATACCTGAATCATTATTATTTCCATTTTCATTCGATGTTTTCATGGCAATAGGTGTTGAATGATGATGACGTTTAATTTTCAAATTACTGCAATTAAATAATGGATGTTGTTGTTGCTGTTGTTGTTTGTCAAGAATACTATCAATTGAAAAACTTAATTTCTTTTGACTAGGTGTTTCTTGTTCGACGACAATTGCATTTGTTTTACTGTTCGTCGTCGATTGAAAAGGTAAAATCGTCTGTTCTTCCATGAAATCGTTTATTGTTGTTATTGTTATTGTAAAGTAAATTGATTTGTCAAGAAAAATAAAAAGAGTACAGGTGAATTTTCGTCTTGTTGTATTCTGACAAGGTAATAAATTATTGTATGAACGGATTTTCTTTCTAACGGAAATTACACACAAGCATACATAGACTTCTTTTTTTTACTTTCTTCTCATACAATTATCTTCCTGCTGCGTATATGGGTCTCTTTCTTTTTCTCTCGTTTCTCTCGTTTTTTTTCTCTCTCTCGTCTCTGCTGTTAATCTTTCGCCAATCGACGGCAAGAGCCAATGAAAAAAATGTGTATGCTCGATAATCGTTTCTCAATCGTCCAATCGGCGACAATTGCTTGTTCGTTGTCTCTTTTTCTCTCTCGATTCTTTTCTTTTCTTTACATCTTGAATTTTCAACAACAACATAAAAAAAAGTGAATGAAAGGAAGAGAAAAAAAATCTATCTATCTATACGAACAAGACAACTAGCCAAGTGAAACAAAGATGAAAACTGACATTGTCAAATGGAGCAGGAAATGAGCTTGATGTGCATGCTCTTAGCTTCCTAAGGTGATAATCGACTAAATGACAAGTAAAAGAAAAAAGAATGTAACAGCTCAATTAAATCAATTTGCCGATCTGACTTCGTCACGCTCTTTTAGTGAACACAAGAAAATTTAATCAATCCTATAATATATATATATAATTATAATACATAGATTTCGTTGAACTTTTTTTTTTTCGTTTTTGTTTATCTGTTTAACAATCAGTTAGAATCAATTAAATTTATTCGATTTGCGCCCATACCATCTGTATATGTATATGTATAGATGTACGTGTGCAATGACAAATTTAGATAGTGCATAGATTCATTCATTCACTCATTCACTGATTTAGTTTAGTATATTAATAGCTTTTGCTCTTTTTCTTCTCTTGTATATGTCGCATAGGGACATCAGTTGTTTCATTTCACTATGTTTTGATGCTGTCATTTGATAATACATACATAGAAAAAGAGGGTATATATCTTTCGTTCTGTCTTTTGCTTTCTCTGATTTTTTTTAATACGACGATAGAAAAATGAATATTAATCGGATTTGATGAGGCAACTTAGTATATCAAAAGAAGAAGAAAAAAAAACGCATATTAATACGAATGCGAGCGCTTCTTCTTCACCTATCGATTGCGCGAATGTCAACGTCTATCTCCAGGGGACAACGAAAAGACAGAAATAAGAATAATCAAAAGCATGAGCACATTTTTTGTCATTTGATGTTAATAAGTTGCATTTGTCTTCTGTTAACAAGTGAAATGCATCTACATAAATGAACGTTCGAGATCAAGTCAAAATGAGATTCGATAAGGCTCGTTGAACTGAGCAACAGTAGTAAAATGCAATTAGCTCGAATGTCATCTTACTCAGACTCATCGTATTAATATTGAGATGATGATATGATGAGAAAAAAAAGTAAAGAAAGAAATGCGACAAAAAAGAAATGAAATAAGATTGACTATGAAGAATTATCTTACTTAGATAATTGAATTGACATAGCAATAGGTGAATACATTATTAAAAACAAGAGACTAGTCTTGAGTATTAAATACGTATCTATTATTACCATTAGCTAATCTTCTTTACTGTTAATTTAATTTTTTCTTCTTTCTTTTCTCTTCATCTTAACATAAAAATAAATTGAATCTCGAAGATTTCCTAATGATGAAGAAAATACGTACTAATTCGATTTTTATCAAGTTTTATTATCATCAAAAGTTGTCATGTCACTGATCAGTGTCAGTATGTGTTTCTTGCTAATAAGAGCGGCATCGCCCTAAAGCATTCAATCGACGACAATTATCAGGTGTAGTTCGACAATGTGTGTACTTTTCTTGTTTCTTCTCTTCAAGAAACAAGACAAAAAAAACTGATTATCAAAGCGATGGGAAAGTTTACATATTCGGTTTTTTTCTTTTTGCGGGCAATAGACATTCTTCCGACGAGAAAAAAGAAACATTTATATAATAATATCACTAATCTTTATCGAGACAAGAGTGATGTTTTCTTTCTTCAATAAATAATGATTAAGAAAGAGAGACAAATGATTCTATTTGGATAAGTGATTTTAAAGTCTTATTGTTATTTGATATTGAACACATATCGGAAGAGGAGGAGACGGAGAAGTCTTCGAACAAGATAATAGTAACATGCTGCGATGCAGATGGTTTTTTTTTAGTTAAACAAGAGAAGATAACCATTGAGGAATTTTCTTCGAATGGTTCCTTTCGTGATTATTTATAAATAAACTTATCAAATTATGGAACACAATTCCAATTGACGATAGACTTTTTTTTTATCGACATAAAGCTTTCTTTGAACTCAGCGAGTGACATAGAAGTTAGCCGGACTTTTGCCTGTCTGACTAAGTTATATCTTTGTGTGAAAGTGAACATGCAATCTTAAAGTCTAATCAAGTGGCTAACGTGCATGTTGCAAATTTAGTTTCGTTCGTTTTTCTTTTTTGTTGTTTTTTCAATTAATTCCGCTCATTGTTTGTTGACCCACCCTCTCAGCTTATCAATCGAGTCATTTCTTTTTTATGTTTTCAAAGACGATCGTTAATATCCGAAATAAGTAATTAGTTTGACATGTTTTGCAAAATCTGAGTAATTCGAGATGAAGACAAGAGAATGATCATCATCATCATCATCATCATTGAATGAGATTTCAAGCGAATAATTTCATTTTTTTTATCTGATAGTATAGGTAGATAGAATACGTTTTTGTCTCTATCAACAATTACCGGTCAGAAGCTTTTCTTTTTCCGTTTTTCATTTAAGAAAGCAGCTGGAACAGCAGGAGATTATGTGTTTGATCTCAGCTTTTTCTCTCTTGTCTATTCTTCACTGCATAACCCGTTCAACCCATTTGACAAATTCAATATACGTATATACATATTTGAAAAACAAAAGCAAAGACTAGTCCGTAATTCGAATCCTTAAACACACACACACACATACACCTTTTTCTTTCATGAAAATGAATGGTGCTAATGATGCGAAAGAGTAAGCAATGTACATAAACCATATCATCGTCTATATCATCATGACAACTTTCACTCCCTAATTTATTTCTCGCTCTCTGTCTCTGTGCTTTTTTTTCCTTTGCAATGCTCACCTATCGATGAATAGATTGAACAGCGCAAATTGAAATCTTTGCTCCAGTGAACATTGAAAGAAACTGTACGAACACTAATAGACAACGTGCGTTTTATTTGAAATATTTATCTCATATTGATTGAGCACCAATCGTAAAGCAACTATTGATTTAATAAAGAAAAAATAATTTTCTTCTCGATTAAAATGATGCGTCATCAACATCATTTCCTATGTCTATAATTATCACTCAGTCTCTTGTTGATGTCAAGTGATATTCTTCATGCATTTAATTATAGCTTGTTATATGTAGTTCTCTTGCTTTTCGCTCTCTATCCATCGAGCTGCTCTTATTGGCGTCGAAATTTTTCGTGATATGAGTTCGACGATTTCGAATGAATAGAAAATAAATATCCAATTAACCGTAAATCAATTGACAAAAACAAGATTTTCAATTTTGTTTTGTTGACGCCATGACATTCACAATAGAATTATTGATTATGATAAGCGTGTTTATCAACAACAGCAAATGAACACACACACAAGATTTAATATTCAGTTGACAATCATAGTAGCAGAAAAAGAGAAAACTATACGCTCATTTCGTATCTAATGAAGCAAAAGTTGTAGCATAATTGAAAAACTGTTGATGGCACGCTGATAATGAAAGAACAAATGTACATGCGTGATGAAGCCAATCAGATTACCTTCTTTAGTAATATGTGTGTATATATATATACTCTTGTCTAGTCAATTTCTCACCTAAAAATAGATCAAAATTCATGCGTAGAAATTGTTCTATGCTTGAAAGGAGAATTAAATTATAACAAAAAAGTGAGTGATTCACAGCAGAAAGAACTGCACTTAAACATGCTTCGTTTATTTAACAATAAAATCGAACGAACATTGTCATTTTTTTCTTCTTCTTGTTTCTATTTCAATGAAGATCAAACGCATCTTCTAGCTTTACTAACTTGTCTCATTGAAAAAGGATCGAGGCGGCATAAGATCAATCTATTGTTAAATCTTGGTTGGTGGTCTCAAAGTAGACTCGAGGCAAATACTTTGTTAATCAAATTCATATGCAGACAATAATCACATATTAAATCGAAAATATTCGAATGACATGAGAAAATGTTTATTTTAATTAAATAACGGAATTATAAATTGACTGCGAGATAAATATCTTTGTTGTTCTTTGATAATGAATTATTTTGACATATATCAATCACAGCATGTATTTAGTTATTATTTTAATAATAAACAATTAATTTCGACCTATTTTTTTATTTTTGATAATCGTGTCAAGACAAAGAAATTGATGGAAACATGTTTTTTTTAAAATCAAAACTTGAAATATTGATTTGTAAAAAACTTTAAAAAAAAACAATCTAGAATTAACTTTTCTATTGTTCATTGACATTTTACGTATTACTATCATTATTTACTCGCGTAATAAAAGCAGCTGATATGCAATGATATCGATATCATCTACCAAAACAATCGTTAATAGTATTTTTCTTTATTATTTTTGGATCGTTTAGTGCAAACAAAATCATCTCTCTTACTATTCAAATCAAAATCAAATTAACATAACGTTCTGATTCTTTTTTCGCTTGTCTACAACTTGAATTAGAATGTTTCACACGTATTTATCTCATTTTCTTTTTCGCTTGTGTATTCAACAAAAAAAAATGGGCTGAGATGATACATATTCATTTTCTTTTTGTGCGCAAAGGATCATTTAGTTTTGTTGATTATCTCGATTCACAAACAAAGCGAAATCCAAGTATGTATCGCAAAAAAAAAACATTGATTTTCTTATGCTTGATGATGAGAAACAAATGACTTTTCGTATGAGAGAATGTAAGAATAAACAATTTGGTTCTACTCTTTCGTCGGTTAGTTTAGTTAATAGACTTGGTTCTAAATGATTGAAATGAGTCGTCAAAAAACAAACGATCAATAAGATTGTTATACAACGACTAAATGTCGGATATATCAATTTCTTGCCATTTAACATCGTTATTTCTTTTCTTTGCTTCTCGATCTTTTTCTTGTATACATAATATAAATATACATATATATCCATATACCCTAAAAACTCAACGATAGACAAATGATTTATTTGAAGATTCATGAATTGACATAATAAACCACAAACATTTGATTATTAATGTGAGTTGATTCAAAACTTGCGAGAAATAAGAGAAAGAAACTTGCTTTTCGTCAAATTACATCGTCAATATGTATTAAGTAAGTATTTGATTAAGATTCTCTCTCTCTCTCTTTCTCATTTATATTCGTAAAGAAAAGTCAAATGATTTCGTCACCTTGATCATATTTAATCACTGACGATTATATTTTATTTAGAAAAAAGAAAAAGAAATTGCTGAAAATCTATAAAAATCCCTACAAATTGATATTCGATATATTCATATCGAAAGAAGCAACGATCGAATTCAATTCAAAAGACAAAAAAAAAAGAAAATGAATTGTCGCAGCAAAACAGAATTGACTTTATGTCAACTAAGTTTTCTTATTATTCTATGTATGCTAACAACACTTCTGGCTATTTTCGGATGGTTTCGTCATGTCGATCCCGTTGAATACAAATCGACAACAGCACATTATAACAATGTAACATCAATTATTCGTACACATTCGCATTCTCTGCCTTATCTCGATGATATTGGCACAGCACCATTATTAAAACATCGACATTCGTATGTTCAATGGACAATCTTACAAATGAATGATGTTTACGAATTGAAACCATTAAGTGGAGGAAAAAAAGGCGGTCTAGCACGTGTAGCAACTATTCGAAAATTACTTTTACAAGAAAATCCTCATACATTAACAATTATTGCCGGTGATATTGTTAGTCCATCGGCATTAGGCAATAGTATTGTCAATGGAACAGCTTTGAATGGTAAACAAATGATAGCTGCTTTGAATACACTCGGCGTTGATTATGCTACATTAGGCAATCATGAATTTGATTTAAAAGAAGTAGCTCTCCGACATCGTATCAATGAATCAAAATTTCAATGGATTGCATCCAATGTCTATGAACTTAATACCACAACAACATTTCGTCATGTTTTACCCTACAAAATTCTCACAATAGCCAATATCAAAATTCTTCTCATTGGCTTAACAATCGATGATAATCTCGGACCGAATCCATCGGCACCGTATGTCACCATCACATCTCAACGAACACTGCCTCAATTCACACATGATTATATCAAATCTCTTCGAAATGAATTCCATCTCACGTGGGATGTACTCATTTGTTTAACGCATTTAAATATGCAGAATGATATTGAAATAGTCGAACATAATCCCGATATCGATGTTGTTCTTGGTGGACATGAACATGAAAATTATTTTCTCAAACGTGGTTCGAAATACACACCGATTTATAAAGCAGATGATAATGCTTTTACTGTATTTATCCATCGATTTGCTTATCAACCACAAACAAAACAGTTACTAATTTTTTCGAAATTAACACGAGTTTCAGATCAATTTCCCGACGAACCTGAAACAGCTCGAGTCGCTAATTATTACTACGACGCCGGACTTCAAGCCTACCGCGAACAAGGCTACGATCCCGACCGAACCATCTGCGTTCTTCCACTTGGCTTGAATTTCGATGGTCGATCTTCAATTATTCGTGCTCAACAAACACATCTAACCGATGCTCTCTGTCATGCTATGACATCGGCGACAAATACCACCATTTGCGTGTTCAATTCCGGTGCCATTCGTCTCGACGATCAAATCTCAGGCACTATAACCGAATATGATATTCTACGTTGTCTACCATTTGCAACACATTTAGTTACAATTGATATCACTGGTTCATCACTTGTCAAAATACTTACACGTGGCCTAGCAAATATAAATACGGGCATGTTCCCATCGTATACAGGTTTAGAATATGATTCTGTTGAAGAAAAATGGTTTCTGAATTCGACTAAACAATTATTAGATGATGAAAATCTACGATTAACATTCGTTTCGATTCCATATTTTTATCATAATACTGATTTAAAACTCTACGGAACTCTTGTTGATACGCCTGTGTCAATGACCAAAGCGTTTATTAATTATCTTACACATGCATACGGAAATTCAACAACATCCGAATGAATTCAGGCTACTTACGAATATCATTCTCGGTCTGATACATTTCCTAGTCAATTCAATAGAAAACTGAGAACATCAATTCAGCTTCTCTCTTTTAGTTCATTTTTCTTTTAGAATAGAATAATCAAAATTTCTTAGTTTTAAATAATCGTAAACAAATTTTCTTTTTGTTTTTATTCATTTCAAAAATCTATACAAATCAATAAATAACATCAATCAACAGAATAAATAAATACATTTGTTTGCTTTCTTCTTATCTCGAATAAATACATACAAAATATTATGTACAATAATTTGAATTTAATATTTCTTCATAGCTAATTCAATTTCACGCATACGTCGATTGGCTTTAAGTTCGGCTTTAACTGGACAATATTTCATCGTATGTGCTTGATCACCTGAAACATGACAACGTGGACATTTATGGGCACGAAGAATTGGACATAATGTAATTTGTTTTTCATTATCACGAAGACGATGTGATGAATAAATTTCATAAGATTCACCATTGGATTTGCAAAATGCACATTCTAAATATTCGCCGAATTGTTCACGACGCCAACGAGCTTTGCTAATTAAAGGAGATAAATCGAATGATGCTGAACGAAGTGGTAGAATAATTGATGAATTCGAATCTGAATTTGTCGATGAAGTTGAGATCTAATTTAGAACAAATGGATTAATACATTTCGATGATAAAATCGAATAGATATATTTACAGTTGAGGGTACTGGACTTGGAGCGATGACTAATGGAATTTCCGATTGAAATGATGTTTGAAACTGCAACAAAAGAACCATTTTTTAGATTATAAATTTTTGAAATGATTTCGTTTTACCATAGGTGATTGAATTGGAAATAACGATGTTGATGTACAACAATTACAGAATGGATGAAATGTTGGTGATGTTGTTTGAATCGAAGTCTAAAATAATGATTTAAAATCGAGTAATTCTTTGATGGGAATCATTGAATAACAAACATACCCATGGAAGAAATGTTGTTGCATTAAAATTCATCATGATTCTGTCAATTGATCGAGAAAGGTAATTTGATTGTTCTGTACTTCGATATTTATACCATTGATATTCTTCTTTCTCTTTCTTTTTCTCTGTCATTTTAATTAACAACGAATAATGTGTTCGATACATTAATGAGTACAAGCAATAGCATTCTTTTATTTTCAATTAAGATCAAAAACATACACAGACATTTATCGAGAAAATAGTTGTATGGAACAATGAAAAGTTCGATCAAATATTCCGAGAATAATCGTACCAAGTATACAAACAAGAAAAAAACTTCCTACTAAACAACCAAATAGAATTAAAAATATAATTCCACCATCGATGGCTGATGATTGATTACTTCCACGTATTCGACCGTAATATTCATCAGCATACGTTCGCACATATCCGTACGAAACTAAACGAAGAATTAAAAAAAAACCCATTTAAATCGATTTAATTACTTTGAAAAAAATTTAACAATAACAAGCGAATGAACATGATCAATTTTGTTGAATGAACTTATTCTACGTGACATTTTGTTCTTTGTTACTTGTTTTTATTTGCAGAAAATAAATAAATATCTATAGCGACAAGTAAATTTATTTCTAAATATTTTATTTGCAAATAAGAGAAAAAAAAGTTTTTCCTTTTGAATTACTCTTTTCAAATGACACAACGAAAACAAATCAAGAAAAATACAACACGCCGACAAAAACGTAGTATGAAATCGATTGTTGACCGATTGAAAAAAGATCTTTCGACGATTTCAATTGCGAAATCAAATCGAAATTTAAAAGATATTTTAAATGATTGTCAAGCATTCGATGCGTACTGTCAACGAGAATATCGAACAATTGGAATTGGTTGTGGCGAACGAACGAATACAAATGAGAATATTCCACTACGAACAATGTGCACACGAAGTTTAAAATTAAAAAATTCGAATGACAATCGAACAGATGCTAAAACAAACACTGACAAAATGTCAAACGGTAGATTTCAATGATGAGATTTTTTGATTAATGTTTTTTTAAAATTTAGGCGTCATTGGAACAGCGATCAAATCGATACCTAGAAAACTTCGTCTATGTCTTCCGTCTCAATCAAATTCAGAAATATAGTTAAATATGTTTTTTTTTATAGTTTTTGAAAATAAAAATGGCGCAATGAGAAAAGAAATCAAACGAAACACTGGCGCGTTTCTTTTCTAACGATTAGTTTTGTTTGTTTGTTTTGTTTTTATTAATTTAATCGAAATATCAATGGCATCGAATACATCGATGAGTAATGGTAATTTTGAGCAATTGAGCAAAGATGAGAAGCTTCGTTTTTGTCAACATTTAATTCGACAAGCGGCTAATCTCGCTAAACGATCGCGCAGTACTGCAGGTCGATCAACAAAAAGTAAAGCATCAGCACGTTCGAAAAGTCAGCAAAGCAAACGACCAGCTTCAGCAGCGAGTGGAACAACGAAAAAAACCAAAAGTGGTACATCGAATCGTCGTGCAAGATCAAAATCTGTTTGAGATTTATCATCTTGATGTTCATTTCAATGAATATTCTCGTGTTTTGTTTAGTCACAACAATCCAAAAGCAACACACGACAAACATCTTCAACTTCAGTTTGAAATTAATCTTTGTTTAACGATATTTTTCTCTTGTTTTTCTCTAGTCAAAACGTAATAAAACCAAATCGAAAGCGGTATATAAAATGATAAATCTTGATTATATATTATTCGTATTATTGATTTCATCATAGTCGACTAGTACTACAAATATTCCAAAGAGTAGATCTCGAACGAATAAAACAGCTTCTCACTTATCAGTACCACGAACTGTTTCGAATGTACCTCGTTCAGTTTCTAATACAAGTAGATCATTTTTTGAACAGATTCGATCGATTGAAATCGAGAGGAAATTTAGGTAATAAAACCGGAGTCAAAAGTGATGTAGGAAGAAATGCATCGAAACGAACACTACAAGTACATATAATCTCGAAGAATTATCATTGATTATTTCATTTTTAGAGTTCACCATCGTCGTCGAAAACACCAACTGGTAGATCGATTGATTTTAATTAAAAAATTTTAAAAAAGTTATTTTTTATGATAGCAACAAGTAAAAAAACATCGAAATCAAAAGGACGTAGCAAGAGTCGTCGACCGCAAAGTGAATTTGTATAAATTAGATTATCTTGAATTTAATCGAAAATCATATTTAGCAACATCGAAATCATCACCAAAGAAGAAGAAAACAACAGCAACAACTACGAAAGCTAGTAAATCGAAATCAAAGAAAACGCCGACAACTCGTTCGACACGAACGAAATCAACTCGTCGTAAAACTCGAGCTAAATCAACGAAAAAATCCAATGTCGAAACATGTGAACAAGATTTCGTTCCTAAATTTAACCCCAATTCAACAACAAATCAAGTGCCAATGTATCATCTCATTCGTCGTGCATTCGGCAATATGGTTCGTGAAAGTATCTGTCAATTGGACAAGAATAATACGGGCGTTAGTTCACAACAAATTGTCGATCATATACTCAAACATTATTCATTTCCAAATGATATACCTGAAGGTGTCATACAAAATCGAACAATGTTTACGATTAATTCAGGTTTACGTGCTGGTACACTCGCACGTACTGGTGCGAACAAAGGCGTACGTATTGGTCGTCGACGTCGATATCGACCACATCTTGAACGTTAAATAATAATAATCATCGAAGAGAGGGAAGAAAAAGCAACGAGCATTTATTTGTCTTCATACGTCTAGTTAATAAAACCGAACAATATGAATCCGTTTTTTCTTTTTCAATAAAAAAAATGCAACAACAAAAGAAAAATCTTTCCGTTTTCTTCTGTCGATTGGTCTTTTTATTCAGTTTTCTTTTGAATAATTGATTTCTTTTCGCGACAGACACTTATACGTAAATGTGCATGTCATTGTAAACCATTTTGAAGAAAAAAAATACAATGACGCTTGCGTATAGAATTGTCAATAACAATCTCATGAAAACATGACATTTGACGGTCAATGAAATCAAGTTTTTCTTCTTCTTCTTCTGACCATTACCCTCGAGTAAGTTCAAGTACGAAGGCGAAATCTTTTTCTGAATATTTATTCCCAATTAAATATCCAGAGCAACTGATTATGAAAGGTTTCAAATAATTCTTTTCTGCTTTTTATGCTACTTCTTACTATTTTAATTCTACAACAACAACAATAATAATAATATATATTGTTGGTTTAAATCAATACATTAAATGACGAAGTAAATACACATACAAAAAAAACACGAAAGAAGAAAGAAAATTTTCATATTTGATTTTGACGACGAGAAAAGAAACGAACAATTTCATTTCGTACGTTGATTTTCTTCTAGATAATCGAATATGTTCGCTACACCACGAGCAGCAAATCGTATTGACATTGCCAGTTATAATGTTCTACTTTACCATCAATATGATGAGAGTATTGATTTTACAACCAATTATCTTTTCTGTCCATCACCACCGCCAATGTCCTATCGAGATCTCCGTACAGTAATGTCGAATGTTCCGCCATCGAATGTTGTTGTTCTATCCGATTCCTCGAATCATTCGGATGCATTCACACGAACGAACTCACCCGAACTACATAAACGTAAACAATCGCCAAGAAAAAAAGCCAAACATCAAACGATCGATGTCTATCGAAGTTTATCCCGTGTCGATTCACGAACATCACCAACGCATGCTGTTGATCGAAATACAACGAATGAAGAATTAATGCTTCTAGCAAATTCATTCGTTATCGATCATTTATCATCATCGCCAACGAGCGGCTATTTTCATCCACAAAATCTGCCAAATATTCAAAAACATCGTCTCAACAACAACAATCGAAGTAAATCAAGAAATGCACCAGCATCAACATTTCGTTTTCAACAACAAATTGGACCGACAAAGCCAACACCTGTTGATATACATTACAATGAAACGAAACAAACAACGAGATCTAATCGAATCGGAACTAGTCATACAAAATCATCGTCGTCGTCATCGTCATCATCGAATTTTTCATCGCGCAGTCAGCGTGTCCTTCGTGCAAAACCGACGCCACCTGAGCAAATTCATCGAACGACACCGGTCGATACGACATACAATGACGAGGATAGTGAAATCACGACAGCTACAGTCAATTATTCGCCATTGCCGAATTCACAAACGCGCAAACAATTGCATGTCTATATGCCACAAATAATTTCATGTTGATTTATTTTTTTCTTTTTACATGTCAAGAAGAAAATAATATTTTAATAGTTCTTTTTTTTTCTCGTCTTTGCTTCTTTTTCAATTGAGAACATTTTAAACGATCGTTAAAATTTTTTGTTCAATCGAGTAAAAGAATTCGTAGAAAGAAGAGAAAAACAAATCGGTCCGATAATGTCGGTATGCATTTTTCTTTTTCCGACTTCTAATTTAAACGAATAAATAAAAATATTAAAACGTCGAATGCTTGTTGTTTTTTTAGTCTGCAATGTACTTCAAAGTTAATTCTCATTGAATCATCGATAATTATTACAATAAAAACAACAGAATGAGAAGAAAATTCTCTACAAGCTGTTAATACTGACTTTCGTAAATCAGTTAAAAAAAGAGAACAAGAGCTTTTTTTTAAAAGAAAAACATCATCAACTTCAGTCGATATTCTCTGGTTTCATATAGATTTTTTCCTCTCTTGGCAAACCGGTGTTGACTTGAGAGCAAACGGAAATAGAATTTGCTTTGCTTGATTAGATTTTAATCTCGGAGAAACAAAAAATGATTGATTCAGAAGAGACATCGATTTTATTTGTCAACGAAGAACAACGTTATGCTCAACATTTAATAACTGATCCTGTGAATCTATCATTCGATCGTCATGCATATTCTCGATATAAATACGGTGATACAAATCAAGCCAAACTCTTCGGACAAGAATTAGCATCGGGTTTCATTGAAAAACATCGTGAATTTCTTCTTTCAACAACGCAACAATTTGCTGCTATATCATCACCACGTGCTCTCATACCGCCAGCTGCTTATTACATATTTCAAACATTCATAGAATGTGTCAATTATTTTCTTGCATCTCATTCATGTCTACCAGTCATTGAACATACAATTCAACGTCTCGGTACACTTGCCGAAGATTATTCGTTGTTATCTCCTCATGAACGACTCGATCATTTAACTCACGAACGATATTTTCTCGATAGTCAACCGTTAACAGATAAATTTCTTCTCTTCGTCGATGATATTCGTATTACCGGTGATAAAAGAAAAATAACAAATATCTCAGTTGTCTTCATTAGTAAAATGACGCATCGTTTTTTTTTGCTTTTTTTAGGCATGCATGAAATGAACATCATACGTTTGTTAGAAACGTTACATATTGAAAATCCACGTTTGTTTATTTATTATGCTGAATTAGTCAATAATCATATTCCATCAACATTTGAATATCAATTAAATCGTTGTGCAATCGAAAATCTCGAACAATTATTAACTATTATTCATAATCAGCCGTCAAACTTTCGAATAAATACTCGAATATTAAAAGAAATTCTTCGTTCGAATTTAACCGAACTCAAACAGTTTCTTTGTTCGATTAATTATGATTTACATAGAGAAATTTATCAAGCATGTTTAGCTTGTAATTATCAAGCAATTGAAATCTTTACTAAATCTTTAGATTACATTCATTGTTATTTAAAGCAACGAGAAAATAATAACAATAAACAAGAATTTCATTTGCTGAAATAAAGTGGAATATTGCATGATGATTTATTCTCTTTTTGTTTGATTAATAATAATGAAAAGGAAAAAAAAGAAAAAAGAAGAAGAAGAAGGAAAACTAAAATGTTGATAAAGATTTTTTTATTTTGTTTTTCATTTTGATATCGATCAACGTCGACCAAAGAATGCATCCCACTGTTGTTTTCGACCGTAAGATTGGCGTTTTCCAGGGAGACTATCAAAGTATGAATTTATTGGCAATCCTGATGCACGTTCGGCTCGTTGCATAAAATAATATTGCTCATCAGGATTATTGAATGATGAATATTGTTTATCATTGATGATCGATGCATAAACATTGATCAATAAAAAACATGATGCTTCGAAGGCAAATCAATCAATCGACAAAAGATTTTCATTGAAATACTAACTTACCAATAAGAAAAACGAGATGAAAGTTGGAAACCATGATTGTATTGAATCCTTGGATGCTTTCTAATGAACTTACTTACTCAAAATCAATGAGGTATATATATATACATGCGCTTAGCATTAATTAGTATCGTAGGTAAAAGCTTGCATCTCATGTTATAATCTATCTTTTCTTTCGAATAATAATAAGTAAAGCTAAAACACGACATTTTCTTTGTCGATCATAGAATATAAGACATGTATGTATATTTTAAATTACAAAAAGAAAAGAAGAAAAAAAACACCATGAACAATCAAGCGAATAAACAGAAAAAAAAATCTATTTTGTCAATATCTATGTGATCTCCTGCTCGTCGTTCTTTTCATCCATTTTTGCTATTTATGTATGTATGTATATATACAAATAATGCCACTGTATGAGCAAAATGACTACTGAGTAAAAAAAACAAGAAAAAAAACAAACAATCAAACAAAAACAACTGAATTTCTTTTTGTTTTGATCAATGACCAGCATCACAAGAGAAAGAGAATTATTGTATACCAAATGTATTAGTTTCTTCGATAGCTAATAATAATTTCTGATAGAGAATGTCACATGATGTATACGATGGTAGATCGAGTCGATTGAAACATGTATGTGCACGTGGCAAAGCTTCGGGTGTACCCCAACGTTCAATACAAAATCTTCGTGGTCCATTCGAACCACGCAGAGCTGAGAAACCTTCGTAAGGTATCGATGATGTACCTGTAACAAACTGCAATAATTTCAAACGTTGTTCATTATCGAAACGTTTGTCAACACAAAACCAAAACCATTCAATAACATGATGTTGTCCATGATAACCACCTCGGTATTCTGTATTCGAACGCCAATCGTTTAAATCGATTTCCATTGTACCACATAGAGCTAATTCTAATTCACGAGCATCGAACATTGATGAAATTAATTTATGATCGCCGATGATTTCATAAAAACCTCGAACGAAACAGTCGATTTGTTCGGCAACACCACGTTCAATACGCCATTTTATGATTAAATCGAGAAATTCACGTTTATTCTTTTCTGTTACTTGACAATTTTTACCATCGGGCTTCAATTCTTTTTCAATAAGTTTTCCACATTGATCTTCGTTAACATAAAAATAAAGATCTTGATTATCGACATTATTTTCTTTGATCCATAATAACGATTGATAGAATTCGGGATCAAGTGATTCTAAATCAGCTAATGTAAATGTTTGATGTTCACGTAACAAAGCTTTATACAATGGACGAACAAGAAATGCATCGACAAGATATTGATTTATCAATGCAACAGCTAAAACAAAAAGGCTTTTTTTTATTAATCTTAAATTGATTTCATTTCATTTTTACCAAGCATTCGTCCGCCGAATCTCATCCATTCGGTATAATTTTCATTGAATTTCGACATTGGACTTATTTGTAATGTATATTGATCACTTGCTGAATACTCAAAAAAGCCATAATAAGGATTAAAAAATTGCCTTGACATTAGAAGAAAGAATTCTCGCGATGGTCCACCATAATCTAGACCTTCTTCGCCTGTAAATGTTATGAATAGTTTATTTCGTTGAAGATCTTTTTTCGGTATTTGACTGAGAAATTTATCGAACGCATCCGATAGAAGATTATTTCGTGAAATGGAAACTTTCGTTTTCGCTGGGCCAGTCGCATAACCTTTCGAATCGAGTTTCTTGTAAAATGCTCGGAGTTTTTGTTGAAAACATGGTCGACGTGACGACGATGACGACGAGTGACTTGTCGATCGTCGAGATGATGATGGTTTACTATGTTCAACAGCGAATAGATTTGATGCTGATGTAAACGAAGAAACTGATTGTGATGTGGGAACGGCTGTTGATTGTGTTAATGGTGGAATATATGAAACAATATCTTCATGAAAGACACTGATAAGAAGGCTTAAATCGACAGAATTCGATAGAGTATCAAGTGCTCGAACGCCTTCCTCACGAATTAATTGAATTTTTTCACGTAATTTACTTGATAATGGAACAAGTTGATTGACTTTCAATAGATCAAAGATTTGAGGTTGTCTCATGAATGCTACAACTTTTTCATTGTATGTCATTTGAACAAGTTGTTGTTCGGCTTGTTTTCTATGTATTTTCGTCGATTGTGGTAAGGCAATAGCAGCAAACGGTTGATGTTCATCGCCAATTGGTAAACGTGGATCGATATATGTTGTTGAACGTGTATTATGATCGACAAAAAACAGCTTACCGCTATCATCATGTTTAACATCCCAACGTGTTGGTAGTGAACGTGCTGGATCAGCAAATAGATTGAGAAAACGTACGAGTTCTTTGTTATGTTGATAGCGTTTGAAAAGAAATGGTTCGTGTCGAATACGTTGAAGAATACCGGCTAATGAATCGGATTTCATCATCTGACGAGCATCACGATTTGATTTAATAAACTGATTGAAATCCGATCGAGAGAGAAATTGTAAAGCTGGAGTCGAACGAATATAATCGTCGGATGTTTCGATTGTTGATAAGGAAGCTGATGAAATATCATTACTAACTGTCGTTGTTGCTGCTGGTAGTGGCGGTGCTGTTGGTTCAGATGCAATAAAACTTGATGAATTCACATGTGAAACAGTTGTCGAACGATCTGCTGATGTTGATGTTGTTGATGCGGCTGTTCGTCGAATACTTTGATAGCGTTTATCCATTCGTTCACGGTCAATTGTTCGCGATGAAGTCGTCGGCAAAAGCATAGTCGTCGGAGAAGATGCAGTAGTAGCAGCAGCAACAACAGTGGTGGTGGTAGTAGTAGTAGGCATTTCTGTAGCTGCAGTAGCAACTGTTGGAAGACGAAAAGATGAAGTTGTTGATTGTGAAACAATAATTGGACGTTGCCATGTTGTTGTTTTATTATTATGATCAATAAAATACGGTCGACCAAATTGATCGATTCGACTTTCCCAACCCGATGGTAACGGTGGAGATGCATTGATTATCGGTGGCGATGGAGGACTATTATTATTATTATCATCATTGACTGATACTGATAAAGGCGGCGGTGTTATGCGTGTATCGATTGTTACCGTTTTACGTGGTAATGTCACCATGAATGCTGAATCATTGATTCTAAATAAAGTTTCGTTCTTTTTTATTCTCTTTGTCCAGAGAGGATTTATAAAAAAATCAGAAAAGTATTTCTTTGTTTCCTAAGGCATTGTCGACCTTGTATCAAACAGAAATGTCTACAGGGTATTCGCTCTTTCCTTTGCGTGTGTTTCTATTCTCGTTTGCCATACATCGTTATCAAACATAGATATACACATTGAATTTATAACTAAATACTAAACCTTGTCGAAGAATTTTTTTTTTATTATTGAATCGAACAAAACAAATTGATTTTATGAGTAACTAACCTTGGTCGATCATGATGAGTTGAATTTTCATTCGTCATCGATAATGATGTACTCATCATTGATGGAATCGTTGTAATTGCCTGTTCAGCAACAATAAACGATGAAGATGAGTGTGTTGTTGCTAAATCATCGTTTATCGACGGAAGGACACTTGTTATCATTTGATCATCGGAGGATTCGTTGGAATTTAAAATTGCTTCCGGAATACTACTTGCAATTGATATTGTTGAATCATTTGTTGTTGTTGTTGTTGTTATTTGTGGAGGTAGAGTTTTATATTTCGATACTTGTTGTTTATGCCATTCTTGTAATTCACGTGTGATTAATTTTCTATTTTACAAAATAAAAGCAAACAGAAAATTCAAGTCCAGTCATTTACCGTGTTTGTTCTGCAGTTGATGAATTTTCCGAGTTCGTATCTACATCGGTCGTTGTTGAATTCGTTGTAGGTTCATATTTCGATTGTAATCGATGTAGATCTCGAGCTGCTTGCCGTAATTCTATTTGAAAAAGAGAAAAAAAACACATTAATAATTAAAATCATTTTTTAATTTATTCGAATATTTAAAAAGTATATGAACAAACCATTAGCATAGTCTAAAATTTGTTGAGACAGCACAATCATTCTCTCATTTCATTCAATTGCATACGCCTACTAATAATGATTTTTGCTCATCCGATGTCTGCACATTAGAGCATCTTTCTTTTTTTTTTCGTTCTCTATTTGATGAAGAATGCGATGTAAAAGAAAACGAGAGAAAAAAATCTACAAAATGGATGACCCATTGAAATATGAACACATGAGAAAGAGAGAGAGAGAGAGAGAGAGAGAGAAAACAAAAGGAAGAAGAAGAAAAAAAGAGATCGGTCAATGAGACTAGCACATGTCATCAGGTTGTTGAACTCGATAAAAGTACTATATACTAAATAACAATGATTCGGAAAGAGGACAAACATTGATGCACAAAATTCTTTTGTTTCTTCTCGCTGTTCAGATGCACAAAATGAAGAAAATTTGGTCAAGGATCAATTTATGATTAACAAATGTCTGAGTGCATATTTGTAACAAATTGTTCATTTGAGAATAGTCAAACGAACTCGGAATACGCATAAAAATGCGTCATGAAAATTTGTCATCTTTTCTTTCTTCAAAAGAATTACTTCGATTACATAATGCAAATGAAGGGGCAACAAAGGAGAGAAGGAAAACCATACTTCACTACGTTTGATTTGTGTTTAATCATCGATCGGTTGGTTGACTGACAAACCATCGCACACACACACACACACGCATAAATATAACTATATATGTATTGAAAGGAGCATAGAGGAAAGATCATTTTCCTCTTTGAATTGTAAGAAGCAATCAACGAGCGAGCAAGAACAATAGGTGCTATTTTCATATGAACGACGTAATACAACTCACCTCGCACCATACAATCAATAAGCTGATCGATTGAAATACTAATCAAAACATGAGATCTGTCGACATACTATATAAGGATATTCAAAAGAATCTCGAGAACAATCTAATTATATTCTAATAATATGTGAAAGTTACAAAACGGAAAAAAGTAAAAGTAATTGTGTTTGTATACTATTTTGGGTACCTGTCAAGGTTAAATTTAATAGATCAATTTACCTCGTGATAATGTGCGAACAGTTTCTTCGTCGAAACAGTTGTTACGACTGTTATTATAATCATAAATTGATGTTTGCAAGTTATTTTCTGATGCTGCCGTTGTCGTTGATGAAAGTTGACGAGATGGATTATTTGATGTTCGATTGACTAATTTATTTGTTGAATTAATAGGTAATTGCAATGTTCGATAAGCATTTGGACGAGTATGTGAACGTTGTCGAATCATCGATGATGATGATGATGATGCTGTCGTTAAAATACTTGATGAACGCGGAAGATTGGTTGATGATGAATAACAAGATTTTAATTTTTTATTTGTTGTGGATAATGATGATCTGTCAGTGACATTAGTTGATCCGACATCACAATGATGTATTGACGCGTCTTCTTGTTCTTCTTCATTGTTATCAATGATGTTATTCTCATTAACTTCTTCTTGTTCGTTTTCATTGTTATGTCCTTGGTATGATGATGATGTGAAAGAGCAATGTCTTGTTAGAGTATTACTACTAGTCGTCGTCGTCAGTTGTGTCTGATTGGAAGATATATTCAACAACATCTGATTAGCATCATTCGTTAATCCATTGCCTATATTATATGGAAAGAATAAAAAAAAAGAAAACTCTATATATATATGTGAATGAACAGCGACAATAAAGAGATTGTCAATGACAAGGGAAAAGAAAAAGAAGGAGAAGAGAGGGATTAATAATTTTTTTATCCTACAACATTTTCTTTTCTATCAAATGGCATCATTATTGAATCTAATGTATATTCATATAAACGAAGAAGAGATAAATAACCTCGTCTATAACGACTGTCAACACCTCAGACACTCATCTCATATTCTCATCGTCTTACGTAATTATCTTAAGAGTAACAGCAGTCACTCCAAGGCGATTAGACGACGTCCATATAGGCACACGAAGGTCTCAACAGGAGATCAAGAGAAATTGTTTATACCTATAATAGTATTATTCAAAGATTCCGTTGATGTTGACGACGATGATGATGACGATGATAATGATCCGTCCATGGGTGGTACCGAAGATGAATCGGGTAATTGATCATTTAATATCGTCGGCAATGAAGTCGTTGTTGTTAGTAGATTAACTGTTTCATCAGACGACGGATTCTACAACGATATATTAACAAAATTGAATATGACATTAGAATAACATACATTTTCTTCTGATATGATTTCATCTTGGTTAATAATTGTCGTTTGATTATTTTCTAATGAAATAAACAGAACAGATATATATATATATATATATATGTATATGTATATCTTTTTCGTTTGTTTGTATGATTACCATCTATTTGTTGTTCCAATGGTGGATTGATTGGAATAGGACATCTTGGTATTGGTGGCGGTGGTGGTGATTCACTTCGAATATATGCAGCATTAAACATTAAACAACCGCTGACATGATCCGAGTGACTTCTTCGTTGAAGATTGAATACAAATGTTGACGTACTAGAAATCAATAGATTACAATTTGAAAAGGTTTTTGTTTTTGCATTTTCAAACTTTTTATTTAATTTTTCTAATAAAAATCCAATATGTATCGTTAATTTGCCGAGAAATCGATTCACTGATGGTCGAGTTTTAACAAATTTATCTTTGATTTCAAATTCCAATAGATCTGTATGAAATGCTTGAAATATAAACGATTGATTGTACCATTTCGGATGGCACTGCAGAGAAAAAAAACAAGCACGAACATTTTTATTGTCTTATTTTGCGTTTTAAACAAATCTACCGTATTCGGTATAACATTAGTTCGTTTTTCTTGATTATAAAAATGTGATGATGTGCGTAATTGTTTGTGCAAACGACCGGCTATCAACGTCACTTTTATGTACGGATCTGGTTTGAAAAAAATACCACGTTGAAGATTCGTTGCATGAAGATCTATAGAATAAATTAGATTTTTTAAAGAAAAATTAAGGCTTTTTTTTTATTAAACCGTAGATTTTAATTGAGATTGGTCGAGTTAAATTTTCAATTGTTGGAATATGATTATTATCATGAATAACGGAAATAATCGATGATTGCGCTTTGATTTCACGATTATCTGAATTGTAATACTGAAAACGAATTTGGTTAGCTAAAAATAAACAAACAAAAAAGATTTTTTTTATTCAAAAGAGAAAAAAAAACTGCAAAATACATACAATTTACTAGTTTATTGATCATAGTTTGAGTACACTGCCAATGATATTGACCTATCTTAAGAGCATTTAAATTTGTATATATTTTTTCGATAACATCATCTGCTGTTAATTTGTCTAAAGGAAATTTATTTTTTTTCGTTTTTGCCTTTTGCGTTTTATGTATTTGTACCTGGAAGAAATATGCCGATAGTATCATTTGATGTTATCACATGATCGTGAATATTCCATGCAAGTGTAAGTATTGTTGATGTTGAAAGAGTTATTTGTTCAGGTGTGATCGTTAGAAATGATTTTTGTACATTTATTGGAAATAGGGGCGATGGTGTCGAAATAAAATCATGATGTTGATGTTGATGTTGTTCCGATGATGGCATGATATGTCGATCTTGATATCAATTCGAAAATTCTTTTCCAATACGAATCAATGGCATTAGAATGCAAGGTCAATTAGATTGAAAGACATGTTTTAGATCTATGTATATGAGTGTGTATGTTGTTTTTTTCTGGATTCAAACTCGATAGATAAATTGCCATACAAACGAGCGAAACATGATCCGAATCGAATAGACAGAGGGAAAGAGAGAGACGAATCGAAGAAGAATACTCGTAAAATTCAAATTCAACCTGCTTCTCTGCCTGTTCTGTTTCTTCTCAATCGTCCAACCTTGAAAAAAAACCTCGATGTAGAAATACTCAACGGACAAGTAATCAGAGCAGTTGTTCATAGAGGTCGTTATTGATCAGTCGAGACATATAAGTCAAACGAATTTATTTATTCAATTCATTTCAAGTATCTTGCAAATATAATTGAATCAAAGCTACACACAATTGTTCGTTCTATTTGACAGTTTCACCTTTTTGATGCCGATAATCATACGCACATACACATTTTATACGCTTGTCGCTGTCAATATTGACTGCAAAACATTACTCGATATACGACAAACAAAAAAAATTCATTCATCCATTTCTTTTCTTAACAATAATCAATATTTCAAAGAATAAAAAAGCTGATTATATATGACATGTATTTATATGTATATATGTATATGTGAAGCAAAAAAGATGAATTAGCTATTATTGTTTTGTTATTGACTCTTTTTCGAGATATTGCAAATAAAAACATGTGTAACAATGTCAATTTCATTTTGTTAGACTAGTTAGTACAAAATAAAGGAAAATAAATATAGAAAAAAAAAAGAAAGAATCGTGTTTAGTTCGGTTTTTTCTTTCGTAATGTGTCATTTTTTTGAAATTCATTTGGAATTTATGGCATAAATTGAATATGTATAATTATGTTTTGAATTTATTTTTCTAAATCTTTACGAACTCGATAGCCACGATATGCAGCCTAAGAAAAACGAGAAAAAAAACCTGATTCTTTTCCAAAACAAATCAATTCGCCTACTTGAATTTTAACAGCTGCAGCCTCATTATCTTCACTATCATGAGCTAAAACTTGATTACCTTGATTCGATGGGGACAAAACTAAAAAACAAATTCGATTTCGTTTTCTAAATTGAAACTATTTTTCGACTTACTGTTTTTATTATGCGTTTCATCATAATGTTCATGATCATGCGAATGACTATGACCAGTAGAACCTAATTCTTTTCGCGTTTTATAACCTCGATATGACGCTTGAATACGTGTTGCAGCTTGATCAAGTGTCGAATTATTCATATCGTCGTCGTCGTCGTCTTCGTTGTTGTTGTTATTATCGTTGACGTATTCGTTCAAATATTTTTCTTGAAATTCTCGATCAAAATTCGAATCACGTGGAATTTGCGTATGTCTTTCGAAATCTTCGCTTAATTGCGTTGATTTACGTTGAAAATAGGCTCGAGATTTATTGTTATTTTCTTCTAAAAAACAAAATAACAATTTATGATGTATACGTGCAAGCATCAATTGAGAAGATTATGTTTTTGTGCGTATATATACGTATATCTATCAAAGCATTATTTTCCTATTTCTCAGTGATTTCGGTTGATTAAGTTTTTTTTTCTTCTTCTTTGGCTATTTCACATGATGACATTTTCTAGTTTCTGTTCTTACAGGCATCTAATTTGATTTGTTTCGACGTCATTTCTAACCTCTAGAAATCGTTCTTCATTAAATAACATATCCGACGAATTCATCTGATCGATCAATACCGATTGACAATATATATGGCGTATGTACGCATAAAAATCCTCGGCAGTCATACCATTAAATATCACTGATATGTTTCATATAATGGACGTCATTTCTTTTTCTTTTTCCTATTCTTGATAACAAAGCGAATGTCAGATATTGTCGAGTATTTTAACAGCAAGAACAATCTCTGACGTCGATGATCGAAGATGAAAACTATCATATCGACAGATAACTAACTAATGAAAAAAGAAGAAGAAAAAGAAGAAAAGAGATTATTCATACGTATGTATAGTATAGTGCTAAATCTATTTGAGATTCTTTTCAGTGCAACTAATGATGTCTCAATATTATTCGAAGAAAGAATGAAAGCATTTCAACGTCGGATATAATTGCCTTGATGACAAAAGATTAGCGTAATATGAAACGTATGTGCAAGTTCGACAGAAACTAAGACAAAATTACTTAGAATAATATACAACAAGCAAATAAATGAATAATATGTGATCGTCAAATGATTTTTTTAAAAATAAACATTGAAAATCTGTTTTGTACACTGATGAAGATAGATACTTATTTACTTACTTACTTACTTACTTACTTACTGAGAAAAACTTCCTATTGACCTATGAACAGATATTCTACGTATGTGCAATACACGCACACACGCTTGCACTCTCGTATATTTATTCGAGATTTCTTGAGAAAAACGATTGCTGTTCTTTTCTTTTTTTCTCGCTTTTTTTTGTCTATCTATCTGTCTGTCTAACTACAGAATATAAACAACATCAATAGTAGTTGTATATCCTGCTGATATGGCTCTCCTTCTTCTTCTTCTTTCTCGACGTCGTTATCGACCTCTTCTTCCTCTTTTTTTTCTTCTTCTCCCGATAATTTTTCTCTTGCTGTTAGATTATTAGAAATATCTTCTTATCCATATATCATTCGTAGGCGAAAATTTTTCTTCTTCGATAATAATAACTAGAGGTTAAGCACTCTGGCATTGTACTTGATTCTAATGAACTGTGTCATTGTTTCAATTGATAAATAAACGATAGTTTATCATCATTAAACAAATAAACAATTGAATTCTTGTCAAATAACTTACCATTCGTTTGTTGTTGTTGTTGTTGTTGTTGTTGTTCATCATTTGAAACATTGCTTGCAAGTGTTTCATGACGATTCTAAATATAAAGCAAATTAAAAAGTTAAAATTATGCGTAAATTTCTTTGTTGTATCAGGCAAATAAAATTACGTTAGTTAACTAACTACTTATAAACATGTTTTTTTTTATTTTACTCATATGATTTCATTTAAATCATGCATCAAGTACAAATATATCCTGTTTAGCAAGAATAACTGACTCTGTAATCTTATAAATTATATTCTTTTGAAATTATGAGAACATAAAAAGTAGGATGAAAGATGATTAGCAATAGCATTCTATTTTTAAACAAAAAATACTTACTTGCTCATCATCATCACCGACAATGTCATGTAAATGTTTTCGAACTTGATAACCACGAAATTGTGCCTATTAATTAAAATAAAAAGTTGTTTTTTTTCCAATTTCAAAACAAAAATTAAGAAGCAACAAACTTGAATCGATGTAGCAGCACGTTCTTTTTCAAATTGACCATCATCAGATAATGTTTCGAGCTGTTTTACTTGATTCAAATTACCAGTATCTTCATGCTATAAGATAATGAATGAAATGAAGAGTTTGCATTTTAAATATGAAATACAACTAAATCTACGAACTTCATGTATAATCTTATCAAGATCTCGTCGAATTAAATGGCCCCGAAATTGTGCCTGAATTTTGGTTGCTGCTGAATTTGGATCGAACTGATGAGAATGTGGATTTGTAGATAATTGTTCACCGAAATTTGTATTATCTTCATCCGTAAGATTAAATTGTCCTTGTTCTAAATATTATACAATCGATTAGTTTTCATTTTCTCGAGTCAATCAAACAGCAAAAAGAAAAGAAAGAAAGAAATGCTATGTCAATGAACTTGAATATTCAATCGACATACAGATTTTTTTTTTCTTCTTCTATCCATCTAATTAATTATTATATAAGCGAATATTGTCTAATTTGCATGTGATTGATGTCATTGACAAATAACATTGACAGAGTGTACTTCTATGAAAATTTTCTTCCTTTATCAAAAAAACGAGTTTTTTTTTCGCGTTTTAAAGTGTTGAGACACTTTGTTCTTCTTTTTTTTCTCTCATAATTGTTGATAACACAAAAGAAAAAATAGACAAAACGAACACAACAACGAATTGCCTAAAATAAAAATGAATGAATGCGATTTGTTTCTGTTAACTAGAAGAGAATGATGCACTGAAGAAAAAAAACACACACTACTAGCAAATAAAAACTGAATGAAGCACAATTAAACGAGAGCGAGAATGTGTTTGATTGTTAGATAAATAATAGAGAAGACAATTTTAGTTTTGTTTCGTATGAATAACGTCATTAAAACTATTTAATACTTGTTCAGCTTTACGTCGGATATCATCCGGTAAATCAACGGGAATATTATGATCATGATTGGAAATATGAATTACACTATTAGGTAAATCATCTGTTAAATTTGCTGTTTGACTTGCTGGTACAATTGTTGATGAACCATCGACAAAAACTTGTCGAACAGTTTTCGTTACGGTTACATTGACAACTTCATGTTCATTGGTTTCAGCATTTAATGAATTCAAATCTAATAACGGTCCTAGTTTGTCATAGAGAGCTTTGAGAAATGAATTATCCGATGATTGTGATGCAACATAAACAGTAACAATATTCATTAAACGTCGTTTCATTTTATCGTTACTGTCACTGTCGGGTTGTTGTTTTTGTTCGATATCATTGAAACATTGCTCGAGATTTTCATCGATAACAGCTACATCAATTGAACTACCGAGAATTCGTTTATGTACGTAGTCGACTAGTTTAGCTTTTTCTTCTTTGAATGGAAAGATTTTCTCTCGAAGAAATGTATAAACTTCTTGTTTAAGTTTATCAATGGTTTCCGCACTTGAATAAGTAACATTTGTTTCGAAATTGGTTTTCACTGTTGTTCGTTCGTCATTGTCATTTTCATTGCTTGTTGACTGTTGATTTGATAATGGTGGCGACGAGTTTGTTTGTTGTTTATCTTCAGAATCAATAAATGGAACATTATCAAATTTATCGGCATTGCCCGTTGCCGATTGTCGTTGTGTTTGTTCAGCAATGGATTCTTTCTTATGATTACCATTTGTCACGTCATTTTTCAGATGTTTTTCCTTGTTTTTCTTCGTTTTCGACGTACATGCACCCATTTTTTTAAAAAAAATGTCGTTGATGTTTTATATTTTCTTCTTTTTCTTCTTCTCCGTCCTTTCTAGATCGTCCTGTTCGATGTTAATAAATGGTATGAAAGAAGTTGTAGTGGCAATAGCTAGTCGATGTAGTAATAAAAGAGTGTTTTGTCATTAAGACTGCTCTTATTCTCCTTCTTCTTCTTTTCTTCTTTCTCTTTCTCTCTTTTTTTTCTTTTCTTTCTCGTTGTCTCTCGTTCTCTCTATTTCTTGAGCAGCACAAAAAAAACGAACGAACAAATAAGAAAAATTATTTCTCTTGTATCAGATTGATGAACTTTTCATCAGTATGCAAGCTGCTGCCTGCCACGCATTCATAAGTCGAGAACGGTTGGCCGACCCGAACGAGAAAGAGAAACGTAGTCTATAAAATGCAGCTTCTTCTTCTTTTTTTTTAGTATTTCGAAATAAATTACATGTATGCCTCGAGCTGAGTGGTGGCAGTTTCTTTTTCACTCTTCTCATTTCCCTTGCTCTCGGTTTTTCTTTCTAGTCATTTCGTCAGTGACTTTGATCCAGTGCATATTCGAATTCTCGTGAGACATTAGTCATTCCCAGTTTTATTTTGTTGCTTTCAAGTTGTTCATTTACAAGTGTTGATGAATATGCTGAGTGAGAAAAAAAACGAACTGTAATAAGAATGCAATCAGCTGAGACGATTTCTAGTTTTAATTATATTTGTGCTGGTTTATTTCTATGTGGACAATCGGATGAACTCTCATGAATACTCGTCTTTGTTAGCATTCTCGTTCTTTTTTTTTATCATATGAATAATTGATTGGGGAGGAGAGAAAGATGAAAAAGAAAACGAACAATGGAGAGACCAATAGCATCTTCCTACAGGCCAATGCAAACAAATAACAAATTATTCGACATTCGATGAACTTCTACTCTTGTGATGCATGTCGCTAAAAATGATTCGATTATAAATGCCAGTACTATTATTATCAATAGACGATCATACGTAAATACACTGTTCAACGGACCTACTGCATATATGCACGAGTGATGATAAATATAATGGCATATGGAGAACTTTCTCATCAAATAAGAAATTCGATACACAGGAGGCAAAGATGCAGATACTACTCTACTAAGGGGAGAGAAAAAAAGAAGAAACGAGAGAGACAACGTTGAGTTACTGAATAATAAAAATGGATCAACATCAATCGATGATGATGATTGTGCATTAGATTTTTTGTATGCGCATATCCGGTATCGATGATGATTATCAATGATTGATTAGTTCAGTAAATAGTCGATGACAAAAAATTTCAACATCATATCCATGATATTGTTTTATATATAATCAAAATAATGATCTTCGTTTTCTGCAATCAACAAAATAGGTTTTTTTTTCTTCTTCTACGTATATTAATTTCGTGTAATTTATTTCCGCCGTATGACATTCTATCCGTACGGTATTCATATTCATAAAACTAGAAACTTTCATCACTAGATTCTCATCGACAATTTATTCATGCATAGAAATCTAAAAGGTTGTGTCTCAAGTCTTATGACTTTCCTGTTGTAGAACATTTACCAAATGAGAGAGAAAAACAAAAAGTTTCGAAGTCAAAAAACTACGATCTTACCGCGTTGTTGAAGTAGCTTTTCAAAATAATCAGCAGCAAATGCTGGAATATTTCTTGGTTGATTTCGAAGTACTTCAGTTGAGAGACCAACTAATAAACTTTGAAAACCTTTAGGTATACGTAATTTCATATTCGAATAGCGATTAACCATAATTAATTCAAGTGGAATGAAATTATACTGTTTTTTGTTTGCTTCTTAAATAAAAACAAATGCGAACCGAGCTCTAAAAATAATCAATACAAAGAATCCTTGTAACTACTAAAATCACTTGAGAAAACTAATAACAAACAATGGCAAGTAGAAACGAAGGGAGACAGTTGTAAAGAAGGGAAGAGGGAAGAAAGACGAGAAAAGGAAAATTATATATATATATAGTAGTTATATATATATGAGACAAAAAAAAACGAAGAAAAAGAAGAAGAAAAATGAGACGCACAAATAATGGAAATGGCTCAATATAAAAAATCTAATTGCGAAAACGATCCTATATAGAGAGATCGCATGTTCTATGAAATGATGTTGACAAGATTTTGCCTAAAAATAACTAACCAAATGTGATAATTTCATAATAAAGGAAGAGTCGAGACTTTCATTTGGTCTATATTAACATAAATATTTTGCTTAATATGCATGGGTTTATTTTGAAATCCTACACATGCAGTTCTTTCATGCTAAGAAAATATTTGATCAACTGAATGTATATATATACATTTATATTTCCTACGGAAGATATTGAGAATAAATATTAATGAAAAAAAACAAATCTTTCTATTTTCCTTCGTCTTATGAATCATTGACATAACGATAAGTAAAGTAAACAACGAAAAATAATCATTTGTATGGCAAACCGTAGTTGGCTAGTTGATTATGCAAAAGCTAATCGCGTTTCATCGCCAAATTTTACACCTGGTCGATTGAAATCAATAAGCGTAAGACAAAGAAAATGATCAATTGAAAAAAAGACATTTTCTTTTACGACAATTTCAGGGTCTTGTTCTTCATGGGACAGCAGGTGGTGGTACGATTCAGTGGTTTCTAAATCCTGACAGTAAAGTTTCCGCTCATTACGTGATTGAACAAGATGGAAAAGTAACACAGATGGTTTGCGAATCGGATACAGCTTGGCATGCTGGTGTCGTGTCACCGAATTCAATCTTAGCTAATAAAGGCAATCCAAATAGTTTCTGTATTGGAATTGAATTCGTACGGAATAAAGCGAATGACAATCCTATGCCCGATGCACAGATATCGTCTGGTCTTGATCTTGTTAATGACATTCGTCGTCGATATCCGGATATAAAAATCTATTTTCATGATGAAATATCTCTCGGACGAATATGTCCGGGACCTAATTTTCCTCGAGAAATCTTTCGACATGATGGAAAAAAATAATACTTAGACTAAGACGTATACTCAAAGCTGTTTCTCCTACACAAATGCGTTGTATTCAAATGAATGATTGATGAAGAGAGTTGTCCTTGAATCGAGTTTTTCGTTTCTTTTTTTTTCGACAAGCAAACATGATCAATAATGACACACATGCAAAATGGATTCTATTAGTCTAACAAAATATTGGCAGAAACATTGAAGAGACTCTTAGTGAGTTAAAGAAGAAGAGAATGACGAAAATAAGTAGGAACTATTCAATTGATTAATAACGACTTCTTATTAAAAAATGTGTACGATGTTGATATAATTGCATTAGATAACGACGAAGAAGAAGAATAGTTTTAGTTCGTGATAGATCGATTTTTATTCTCTCTTTTTTTTTTCTTTGAACAGAACAAAACTTATAGAAATGACAAACAACAAAACTTGAATGATCGTCTGGGATAATGTCTTTTTTTTTGTAAAAAAACAAACAGATTTCGGCAAAGATCTGACTAAATGATGATCGGGCCGTTCTAACGATCACCTCGGCCACGACCACCGCCCATACCACCACGATCACTACCTGGTGGACCACCACGGCCACCACCTTGTCCAACAAATGAATTTATCGGTGGACGTCCACGAACACCACGTCCTCGAGCGATTTGTGCACGTAAAATAGCGGATTTACCACGACCAGCTCCACCTTTAACACCACGCATGTTTTTAAACATTGGGGCATTCTAGAAATTACAAAATAGATAGTTTTTTTTTCTTCATTTCAAATAAAAATTCAACACAATTTACTTTCAACATGTCAGGAAAGATCATAAAACGAATTTTAGAACCACGTACATAAATATATTCTAATTGAGCTTGACGTCCATCACGATAAGTAACCGTTACATTCGATAATTGACAATTCATATTATCTTCTGCTTCGATTAATTTACCACGGTAAACTTCTGACGTAACAGATTCAATCGTTACAACATGACCCTCTGCTTCATGAAGAATTTTAATCGGTACACCAATCGACATCTTCAGTTATTTAACAAGAGGTTACAATCTTTAGAAATCTAGAAATAAAAATAGGAAAAAAAACCTCTACAAAATCATCTGTCGTTATGTTAATTACTAAATCTATTTGCAATCTATTCTCATGCTTCTTGCCTGCCTTCTTAAGAATTGACAAAGAACTAAACACCACCGGTAAACCATTCCACACCGGTGATTGCTCAATTTAAAAATATGGAAAATAAAAGAAATTTCTAGATGTCGTTGGTTTACAATCATCATTTAATATATATTTATTCCGTCAGTTAGTAGTACAAGACAAAAAATGCATAAGAAGAATATTACAAGATAATAGCTTAACAGACAATTAAAAATGAGAAAACGAAATAATATATTGTGAGCACACACCGAGCTGTTCGATCAAATTAATAACCGTAGTGATAATCTTTGTAATTAGGTTCCATCATTGTTTGATTATCTGTCTACAAATAAAGATGATAAACATTAGAAACACATATCAACAATAGAAACTAATCTCTTACTGATGGTATAGCCGTTGAATGCAATTGATCATGTCGAAGTCCAGATGTTAAACCTATTCGAAAGCAAATGATAAAACAACGTACATTCAAAATTTCATTGACTAACCTGAGGAGAATTTCGTTTGCCATTTGGGATTTATCGGTGCGCCATAAGGAGCTAAAAGTGGTGAATTACCAAGAAATTGATGTGTATCATCAACATTTAAATTTTGTCCATATGTATTTGCATAGTATTGTTGATATCGTTGATTGAGATAAATAAATAGAATCATTAATAATAAACATAAAATTCCATATGCACGAAATGTTATATCAGTACCGAAATAGGATGCAAAAATACCGCCAAATACAGCACCACAACCTCGACCAAAACCAAAATGAAAACCTTGTAGAACACCTTGACATGATATACGTAAATTTTCCGGTGCAGCTTGAGACAAATACGAACAAGCCGTTGCCCAAACAGCAGCATGAGTTAAACCTAAACATACAACAACAATAAATCGACATATATCGAATTCAATCGTTTGTTTACCTTGAATAAATTCAAATGGTAGTACCCACCATGGATTTGTTATAATTGATATATAAACAAAACGAATAAAATTGCCTAATAAACCCAAATAGAGAATTTTAATATGTCCAAAACGATGTATAAGTTCATGTAAGAAAAAGTACGCAAATAATTCACTCGTATGATTAATAACTGACGCCACACCTTTACAAAACAAAAAACAATATTTAGCAAAGAGAGAAACGGAAAATGACGTGTTTTTTACATACCAAATAATGTTGGTGATCCGCCGAGATCTTGTAAATGCCAAAAAAGAAATGTAAATACAAGACCAACACCACAGCCAACCCACCTAAAGGAAAACAAAAATAGTTTTTTTTTCTCCTTCTTTTATAAATCGAAGCTCATTAGTGTTTTTTTTTTCTTACCAAGCAATGAAAAGAAATATGCCATTTTTAAGCGTCAAAAAAATCTGTATGAGTTGCATGATTTTAATTGCATTTGATGAATGATATTGTTGTTGTTCATTGACGTTGATTTCAATTTGTGGTTCATCATTAACGACACTATGAATATATTGTTGATTTGTTTGCTGAGATTTTGCTGTTGGATAGATTGTTCGTTTTAAATCACGATTTAATGTATTCAATGGTACTTGTTCATCATTATCATAGGAAAAATCGAACCGTGTTGCAATTATCAATGCAACTGTCATACAAATGCTGAATGATGTAAAACAAACTGTGTAATTTTTTTCAAGTGGACCACTTGTACCACAAGCATAGAATGTTAGAGATTTCGACTGATCTAAGAAGAAGAAAAATATCGAGATTTATTCATCGAAAATAAGATCTTTATTTACCAAGTATTGTCGCAACAATAAATATTGCTAAACCCCAACCTAAACTTCCGAACATACGTTGTCGACCGTAGAGTTCAGTATTTTGTGCAAGATAAGTTAATGTATATGCATCCTAGACAAAAAAAATACAAACATAGATTGGTTTTTGGGAAAAGATGATGATTGAATTCATACAGCGAGAGTTATAGCTGGTGCACTAAAAAATTCTCCAATAATAATTAACAATAAAAAAACCATAAAAACATTGCGCACATCTTTTTGTTCGTAAAGAACAGGCGATGCAAGTGGTTTAACAAGAGATAAATTGGTCACTGTTATTTCCAATGGATTACCAATTGTTTTTTGTGGTGTGTTAACATGTAGAACATTCTTATCTGATGTTGGCTTTTTATTTGAAATAACCCGTTGTTCATTGATTGGATTGTCTTCTTCTTCACTTTCCGCATCATCATCTTCATCGTAGATATCAGGTTTGCTTGTTGTCGTTGTTGTTGTCTTCCGTCGACGTACTGTTTTATTAAGTCGATTGGTTGTTGCTACTGTTGATTTTCTTAACGGATTGGTTTTATTTAAAATTTGATCTTTTCCTTCATCGATAATTTTATTTGCAATTACAGGTAAAGTAACACTTTGTCGTTTGACTTGATGTTTAGTCAACATTTTAGTTGTCGTTGTTTGATAACCGACACGTTCAATGGATTGATGTGTTGCATTCATTTCTCGCCAACATGAATGCGGCGGTGGATTAATCAAACCAATAGCAACAGTAAAAACAATCCAAGATAAAAGTGCCATTAGTAGAATATTTTTTGCTTGTCGAAAACGTGTTGATACAATACTCCAAAATGGTGCCGAAAAAAATTCCACAAATGGCCTGAGCAAAAAGAAAAACAAAAAAAATCGATCAGATCAGATTGCATTTCCGGATTGTAGTCGTCATTGGTTTTTTTTTGTCGACTTATATTCCTTTTAACTGAATCATAGATTTCAATAGAAAATATCCGGAATTCTGTCGTTATCAAAAGGGAGATACAGAAGTAGGATATAGACAGTTTTCAAGTGTTATTCATTATGAAAAAAGACGACAGAAGTTTTCATACAGTGTAATTATATATTAAATTACTATTTATATAAAGCTACGTTTTCTTTTTCTGTTCTTCATTTTTTTTGCTCATTGTTAATGAGTAAATATAAATCGAGACATTAAAAAGAAAAACTATAATGAACTTTTTTTTTTTTCATTTACCGAAAACCCATGAGAATACCGCAGTATGATGGGCCCATACCCATTTGTTTGAAGTAGATTGAAAGCAAAGGAAAAAGCGAACCAAATGCAGCAAAATACCAGAAATAAAATAATTTTGCATAGAACAATGTTCGATTGACATTCGAAGGCAATGAATCGATTAAATTGGGCGCACGTCGAAGAAGTTTCGGTGGCGATTGAAAAAAATTCGAACCGAATAAATTTGCAATACGAGCTTTGGTTGAACTTCGTTGATTATCGTATTCATAAAGTTCAGTTTGATCATGATCTTGATGTTGACGATACGGATCATTTTGATAGAAACTTTTCGTTTCCATTATATCAAATAAATAAGTATTATTTCGATCTAAAAGTTAAAAATATAACAAATGATGATAATGTCTACACTTATTTTTCTTAAGAGATAATTGACTTCCATCTTCGCGTAAAAAAAAATGAAGAAGTGCGTTAACTTCTAATATCTTAAGTAAAATAAGAGGAAGGAATTTAAATATGATTCACTGGAGATTTACACTCTTACGATCTAACTTTGACGACAATAGCATGATGTTAATTGTAACTCATTCAGCTTCTATCGTTTATCTCATTCAAGCAAGTGTAGTCACCATCGAAGATTTTTTCTTTTCTTTCTTTTCTTTCTTTTTTTTTGTCATTCTATATTCAGTTGAACGACAACCGGTAGAAGCTATGAAATACGAAGAAAACAAAGAACATTTGCCAAAGAAGAAGCCGCTGACAACACGCAATAAAATGCAACGTCATTTTCTATTCTCGTATGCTGTTAGAAAGCAGACAAGCTCGAGAATTTGGTCTTGACAACGTCGAATCATCACTCCGTTTCTCAAATTTTTTCTTCTATTCTTTTTCTCTTCTTCTCTTGTATGACAACAGTTCATTACAACGAAACGAGAAAGAGAGAGAAAGAAAGAAAGAAATGAGGGTGGAGAAAATAAGAATTCAGAAACGAGAGAGAAACTAAGATCATGCTAGTAACTTTTCTCAATGACGGATGTCGTTGTTTTATCGAAGAAGGAAAGAAACGAGCTAAAAATCTCTGAACATTATTTTTAATGAACATCCCGTCTCTTTTGTATTATTAATACAAGGAAAAGCCTCAAGGAACAAGTGCACATAAAAAGTCATCTAACAATTCTATCGAAGACAAAGTTCAAGTCAACATGTCTTGACGTTTATTGAAAACTAATTTGACGGATATTACTTTGTTATCGTTTCTTTTTCTCTTCTCTATGTCTATGTCTTGAATGTTTAAAGATTTGTTTGATCATCCGATAACGTCCATCTAATTCACTTATCGGAAGAAAACAGACAACTAAAAAAAATTACATATTAACGAATAAATTCAGTTAAACGATGTTCAGTAAACTGATTCGATGAAAGTAAATATTAACCGAGAAGAGAAAATCAATTAATCATCGATCTCGACAATGACAACGAAAGATCGAATTAATATTTAAGTGTACGAGACATTTTTTCCTCTTTTCTCTCTCTCTCTCTCTCACTTATTGATTTATTAAATCTATCAATCATGCAAACAAACATTGAACTTTTCCATTCAATCGAGTAGAACAAAAGGAAGAAATAATATAAATAAAAAAGAAAGCGGAAAACTTGCTTCGTCTCTTTCTATTTGGTTATATTGAAAATTTAATTAACCTTTTCTGATTCGTATTGTTTCTCAAGATAGATTAAATAGAAAAAAATCTCGAACATCGATAAGGAAACACTTCTATAAGTGAAAAAAAAGAAACAAACAAGAGTACATTCTCTTTTTCTCTCTTTTTTTCTTAGTATTGCATAGAAATCTACAATGAAGCTTATTGAAAAACTTCAATTTAATATAATGATCAAGAAAACTGATGTATCCGATGAGAAACGCTAATATATGATTATCTTTTACATATCCGGAATAATCGTAATCGCTTTTCTTCTTCTGTATACATAAGCATCTTTTTTTGACAAGAAGCAAATGATGAGTGAATGTCAAAAGCAGAATAGTTTTATTTTATTGATGATCTCTCGAGATATTTTTGATTAATTCAAAATTCACTTCAATCACAAGTACGAAAAAAAAAGAAGAAATATTTCATTCACTTTCACTATTCATTAATAAGACAATCCATTTCCGTTTTCCGTACATGTTCATTTCACAATGCAATCGGTTAAAGATAGCAAAAAGAAAAAGCGGATCCATGTTGTCGAAGACGCTTTATTATCTCGATGTATTTCAACATTGAAATCATTCCAAAGGGAATAAGATTTTCTCTTAATTAAAGATTTGCTTTTGTTTATTTTAATCTAACCTTGAACATTTCACTAGTGGTTCATTATCGAGTTTTTTTTGTTTTGTATGTTAATAAAAAAAAGAACTTCTCTGTCGAACATGTTATTTATTATAAAAGGTTTAAGGTTTACATTGTCAGATTATTTTAATCTTTATTAAAACAAGAAGAAATGAATGAAAAAAAGAAAATCGATCGATTCGTTCGTTATACAATCTCTCATTTCTCTTTTCGTTTATTTTTATTATTCGTTCTTCTATATACATGCGTATACAAGCAGAAAATAAATTCTTTCAATAGAATTCATCACTATAACATATATACGTACAACTATCGTACAGCGACAATTTCTCGGGGAAAATGCCATCACTGGCCAATGGCAGATTTTTTTCTCCTTCGACATATTCTATAACGACGATGACGACGATGACGACGATGACGACGACGACGACGACTGCAGTACCTAATATTTCCAATGAAATATTATTGGATTTGCCAAATTTCGATGAAGATGATCAAATCATTCTACTATCATCGCCAACAATCAATTTAATCTATCGAATTGTCTTTCCATGTTTAATTTTTATTGGCACATGTGGTTCAATCATGAGTTTAAAATGTTTATATGCTCAACGATATCGAAAAAATAATGCAACTTATGTCTTTTTTTTCTTTATATCATTAGTTGATCTCGCTATTTTGTATACTGGTGCTCTTCGACTGTTAATCATAGCTATGACAGGTTGAAATCAATGAATTTTCCAAATTAACTTTCTTGTTTTTCTCAAATTAGGCTATGATGTACGTTCATCATCGATATTTGTCTGTCGTTTTCATCGATTTACAACTTATTTTCTTTTACAATTATCTTCATGGCTGTTAACATTAATGACATTAGATCGAGCACATAAAACTCTTTCCATGTTACCACCATTGAATAAAACTATTCAAACATATCGAACAACACAATTAATTGGCAATGAACATCATTCGACATTAACGTCACGTTTAAAACAAAGTAAAATGCTTTGGATAACTCTTCTGGTTATTCTATGTTTATTCGCAATTGATTCACATTTTTTCTATTGTACTGGTTATCAACATAAGAAAAATCGTAATGAAATTGTCTGTCAATCCGTTGGTACTAATATTCATTGTGAACGTTATTGGTTAGGTTATATTTGGATTGATGCATTTCTTTATTCATATTTACCATTTCTTCTCATCACATTATGTAATGTACGTTTAGTTATTTATCTTCACCAACAACGAGCCAAACGTTTAGAATTAACTACAACACATCTTTCGCATAATCATCGTGTAACATGTTCAGTTATATTGATGTCAGCATTATTTCTTATTTTATCCGTGCCTGTTTCGTTTCTCGAACAATTCGAATATAAATTAAATCATTTCAAATATTATTATCATTATTTAGCTATAGCTTATGCTGGAATGTATTTCAATCATACGATATCATTTTTTTTATTTCTTTTCGGTACACAATTTCGACAATCAGTTAAAGAACTTATTTGGGCCCAAACAAATCAACGAACGAACACGACACTTTTTGCTCTTGTATCCAGATGAGAAATCTTCTGTGATATTTTTTTATTATTTATATGTATAGTGATTTTTTTTGGTTCGAGAAAGAAATTATATTTATATATATGAAAAGATTGGTCTTTCTTTTTTTTCTGTGTTTATCATGAAATCGTACAGTTGCTATCGTTTTTCTAAAAATAGAAATCTTAAGTACATTGAAAATAGTGAGAAAGTAAATAGTTACTGTTGAATTCGTATTCATATATTGGTTGTATTCAGGTTCTTGAGTTTTAGTTGTAGTCTGTTGACCAGTTGTTGAACCAGCAATAAGACCATATTGTCCGTCGTGAACAGGACGAAGATTTTGATCGCCTAATGGTTGATCAAACCAACGACGATTAGCAATAATAGTCGATTCACGACCGTAATCAGGTGTTGGCTCGAGATTGCTATATGTTGGTTTCGTACTCTATTGAAATAATAACAAAACAAAAAAAAACGGTATTAGAATAAATGAAACTATAAACTGAACTCTTTGTTTTGATACTGAGACATTTCTTAATTGAGTTTGTGAATCGGATGTTATCGAACGTTGTGAACTCGACTGTGGTGGTGCATATGGAGAACCAGATGCTAGCGAACGTCGAGATGCTGGCGAATTGATATTTTTATCTGGACTAAATGTTGCTAATGTAAATTCAGCTGGTTGATAATCGTTATTATTTATTGAAGGAACATTATTATTATCATCAGTAAATCCTCGACGTGATGATGTTACTGATGGCGGTAATCGTAAGACAGGCATTGTAGCTGATGCTCGGTTCGTTGGTGTCGAATGATCTGTATCGATACGTGCATGACCATTGTATAATGAACCCGGATTTGAAAGAACTAACGATTTAGGTCCTGCTAATGAACGATCAGTTACTAGAAAGAATAGAGTTTTAGTTGAGACGTGAATTTGCATTGAAATTTAAAGGTATACTTCGGCCTCGATTTGATGGCAGTCCACCGCTTTCAAACGGTTGTATTTGACCGTTCGGTGCCATATATAAAACTTCGGCTTTACTACGAACTGGATCATTCCGATCCAATGTTGTTGTTGTTATTGCTGGTGGCATAGTATCGTAAGTAAACGCATTGGTTATCTCAGGTTTAATCTAAGAAAAAAACAAAAGAATCTTTAGTAAAGAGAAACAAATCGGTCTAACTAATCGTCCAGATGATGTTCGATAATAGATTGTTTCTTGAATCATATCGTAATCGACTGCTGATGGATCATAAGCAAGTGCAAGTTCAGTTGTTGGCGGTCCAGTTGCGTCGATTCCAATTGATTTGTGTTGGATTTTTTTCTGTTTTGGTTTCGGTGTTTTCGGTTGTGGTGGTGGTGAAGCTGTTCGAACGGGAGGAGTTTCAAGTTTAGGTCGTCGAACAGGTGGAGGTGGAGGCGTAGGAGGTGATGGTGGAGAAATTGTAATTGACTTTCGTCGTTCGATTATCTCCTTATGTTGATTATCTTTGCAACGACACCAATCATAAACAACTTGATCGCCTTCAACTCGCATGACATGATGACGACAATTGCATGGGTCTTGTTGAGCTTGATCCAAAGCCATTAATTCCCAATGATTGAGTTTCGATTTTTCATGACCATTTTTTATCTTCGTCGTTTTCTTTCGTTTTTTTCGTTTGAGACCTGTTTGTTGATTGAGATTCAAACGACTCAATTCTTCGATATCTTCGACAACCATATCACCGGTTTTGGTCGATGTCTTAAGTTTGTTTCCTGTTGCATGTGTTCTTTGATCATCTTCATCCTCTTCATCATCATTATCTTGTTCTTCTTCTTCTTCTTCGCCTTCATCATCATCATCATCTATAAAAACAAATTAATATAATAATATCTAAGAAAAATTCATTACATCGTTGATGTATTCTTCGAATTTTATATGGCTGGTTTGCGTTGTTTGGATTGAATGAGGGTACTGATTTTTTTTCTTCGACACGATTAACCTGAAAATAGATTCGAGCAAAAAGCAACAGTTTGTAAATGTTCAATTTTATCTGAACAAACTTGTTTGAGTAACATGTCAGCAAGTGATTCGGGCAATGCTGTTGGACCAAGAAATCTAGTTGGTATGCCTTTTGTTGGTTCAATTTTAATTCTATAAATTGAACTCAATATCTTGTTTTCAAAATTCAATCTCTCTCGCTCTTACCGAACAAAACTAACTCGATTCGGCGTAGGAGCTCCTTCTCTTTCATGTTCCTTATACGGATTCTCATGATTTCCGTGTTCATGAAGCTGTGTATCTTGATTTCGTTCATGTTGAAAAGCTGTAATATGATTCTTGCATAGATTCAAATGTTTCGGATCATAACAACATGAATGATATTTATGCAATTGAAAATATTTCACATCTTTAATTTCAGGAAAGTAACATTGTAATAATTTCCTAACTTCCTGTTTCGATAAATGTTTCTTTTGACTTAATGCATCGATTTGAGCGCGTGTCAACGGTGGTGGATGTCGACGTGCCACTCGACGTTCTTGATGCATACCAATCGGTTTAACATAGACATGTGATTGACGACACATAAAACAATCGGCTTCAGGATCACGTTCAGGCTCTTTTTCAACAGTTATTAATGTCGATGGTGCACGAGGTGTTACAGTCGTTGTTGATAACGGCATATTACTCGAAAAATTTCGATATCTTGGTGTTTGTTCAGTAGACTAGAAAATAATAGAATTCGATATTTTCTTCGTTCATTTTAATTAAAACAAAACGAGACACAACTTACAGCCATCGTTTTTTTTTTTCAATATGTTAAACAACGAACTGGTTACCAACAAAACAAAGTTTGTGTGTATGCCAATGCAAAAATAATAAGGCAATACTTAACAAAAAAAAAGACGAAAAAGTAAAGTATTAAACCTTTCATCTGCTATTGATGAAGTTGATGATCGAAGTAGTTTTGTTATTTACTTTAAAGTTTGAAATAAAAAAGAAATCGATGTAGTTGACTCCCTAGTTTTCTTTTCGAGTTCGGTTTGTTTATTTTACAAATGGTAAATTTAAAAAGAAAGAAAGAAAAAAACGAAACCAGACGCAAGCGAAAGAAGATTTTGATTTGACTTGCTTCAAGTTTTATGACAATTAGATCGGCAAACATCGTTTTCTTTTCTTTCGTTTAGCCTATATATATTTAACTAAATAAAATAACAACAAAAAAATAATTTACAAGAGCATTTTTTTTGGTTTCGTCATTAATTGAATTTCATTTTCTACGATGTTCGATGAGAGTTCATTTCCGAACCAAATTGATTCGCTTGCCAAAGTATCTTTCATACGTTGAAGAAATTCATTTCGATCAAGTTCATAAGCACCGAATTGTATCAAATGTGATGTTATCTCATCGATATCTAACATTCGATAGCCACCGAGACGAAGACGAGCAACAAGATGAACAAGAGCAATCTAAAAACAATAAAATAGAATTTCATGATAGATCGAATTATTATTTTCTCGAATACTTTAGATGTATCTTTAACGAATGAAAATTGACTTTCGATGGTAAAATAGGCTCCTAAACTAACGCCATAGAGACCACCGACTAGTTTATCATCTTGCCAAACTTCAATCGAATGTGCATGACCTTGTTTATATAATTCGAGCATTAAACGAACAATTTCAGAATTGATCCATGATCGATCACGTCGATTTTCCCCGGTGATTGATGCACAGCAAGTTATGACGCTCTAGGAGAGAAAAAAACAAAAAATAAGTAATTTGAATGCCTCGTTTGTTTTTCTATAACATAAACTACTCGTTGTTACTCATTCGTCCTACCTGAAAATTTGTGTCGACAGTGACAGTAAATTTTCTATTGTTTAGCGTTTGTTTCAAACGTTTTGGCACATGAAAACCTCCATGATCGTCATCGTAGAGTGGCAATTGTCCACGCCATAATAATTCAATCCAGAAGATTTTCATTCCATTGACATCATTGAATAGATCCATCGGTGTCAACGAACGTCGAAAACCTTCTAACATAATTTCGACTGTTTGATTTTGAATTGATGAAACATCGTAAACTAATAAACCTCGATTACTCGATGGTAACAAACGTTCACATTCGTAAAAGCCAATGTATTGAAATGGATTCGGTATTTCTTTTAAACTAGCAGATTGTTTTCTAAAGAAACTATATTTTCTCTTGAATTTATTGAATTTTTGACGAATAAATCGGTTAAAACGACGCATATTCAATCGTCTATTTATTTCTTCGTCTTTTCCCTAAATCTGTATTGAAGACTATCGTTTATATTGATCATAAAATGCACACAGGTAAAAACAAAGCGTGGGCCGATCTTGTCAGCTGAATCATCGGATAATTGTAACATTCGATTTATATACGTTCTTATTCATATACAAAAAAAATAAAAGGAAGCAAATATTGATTTATTCTTTTTTTTAGTGAAAATAAATTTATTTATTGTGTAAGGATTCTAAGTGTTTTAATTTTAAGAAGACAATTCTATGATTTATACAAAATCTTAAAATAGTAATTTTTTCTTCCCCAAAAGATATAATATCTCTCGTTAAAATCAAATACGTCATTGCTTATAATTAATATAAGCGTCCTTCAGTAGCTGTATACTGTTTACGTATTTACTAAAATTAACGTCAGTAAATCTGACATTCGTTGATCTCATGTCGATTATAGCATTAACAGAAATAAAATCTAATCTATAATTCGGCCCGTTCATCATGATCTTTTGATGGATTATTTGTCTGAAAAATGATCTGTTTAAATATTCAAAAGCCAACAATATCTCCGAATATGATTAGTATTCAATAGTATAATCATTCCTGATATGAAAATAAAGAAAAGCATATATCATAAATTGCCACTTCATTAAAGTACATGTCGAGGAACTGGTTTTCTTCATGAATTGTTTTGCACAAGTACGATGCATTAACAATTCTATTCTGACTTTCTTTTTTTTTAATCTTATAGATAAATTTATTTTCGCATGATAGCATTCATTCAAGTCAAGAATTTTAATTCGATTATTCGTATACAAGAAAATCAGCGTGCTGAATGATATCAGGTACGTGTAGAAAAAGTATTTCAAGTAGTCTGCTCTCAAGACTATCATTTTATTATTTTGTTTTTAAGATATTTTCTTAAAAAAACATTTCAAAGAAGATTCCTATTAGACATTGCATTTATTCGTTGACACGTTATTCTATTAGAAAATGAAGTATGCATGAAAGCATTAGACAATTTATTTATAGAGAGTGAGACAAACTTAGTGTCTCCTATCACAAAAATAAATACTGAACATATATATTTAAAAAAAAAAAGAAAGAAAATCTATTGTTCTCTATTTTCTTTCTCTTTTTCTTGTTTCCTTTTCTCTCTTTCTACATCGTTGCTATAATAAAAACATCCGGCTGAGAGCATTTATAAGATCCTACAAGTTGCCTGTGAGTACAACAATATTATTAATTTGAGCAATATCATATTCTCATCATGATGTCCAATATATTTTCGCGAACAAGTAAAAACTTTTCTTCTTCTTCATTCGAATTCAATTTGTAATGTGATTTTTTTTTCTTTTTTCAGTGGCAATCATTTTCTGTATTTATGTTTTGAGTATTTTCATTCAATGCATCGTCAGTCAACCGGTATCCGACGATTCGTCACAAATCAATTCAAATGTTCCTGATAGTTCATTCTGGTTAAACCAAATTTCATCATCAGAATCCGATGAAGTTAATCGTGATAAAAATATATTTTGGCCGAATGCTGTCTTAACTAACAGCGAATACGAACAACAGAATCGAAACGATCCCATCTTATCACCTGTTCGTCGAGCAAACTTTTGGAAACGTGCTAATTTTTGGCGTAAACGCGCCAATTTCTGGCGACGTAGCTTAGCTGCTTAAATGAATCCTTTGAAAAAGAAACAACAATAAAATACAAAAAAAGAATATACAATATGATCATAAATGCTTGTTTTCACTCTCTGCTTATGTGTGTATGCGTGTGTGTGTGTGTGTGTGTGAATGAAATAAAACAACTTAGAAAATCCGAACAACTAATTGACAATTTCAATAATGTCCTTTACAAATTTATGTCGATAAAAACTATCGGAAAAGCAAACAAAAAAAAAGAATCTACCGGGACAGTTTTTTCTTAACGATTCGACTTTGCATGCGATTAAAAACTAAAGAAAAATTCGTTTATTTGATTAGATCAATATTTATTTATTGTAGGAGACACTAAAATGTCAACATTGAATAATCAATGACCTCAATCGATTAAACCAAAGTGTTTTTTTTCTTCTTCGTGTGATTAAATTCAATATATTTATTTTCTTGTCTGAATATTTCCGTTGCGTCAAATCATTTTCATTTTTAATCAAAAATATATACGATCAAATATTGCATTTAGTTAATTGTATCAAATTTTGTCGATTCTTTTTTTTCCCTCATGTTCTAAATATTTTCCTTCACAGATTCGATTACTAAAGAGAACGTGATGTGTACTATGTGATCATATTATGTTATATGTCTTTAGAGACGACGACAAGTTTGTCAAAAGTTCAACATCAGAATTTGGACATGACATAGAAAATTCATGACAACGAACTATTTACAAGAAGGAAGCAATAAGATCTGTTTATGTAAATTATCTTTCTCTTTTTTTTTCAAAACAATAAAATTCCATTAGATTAATAACAAAAAAAATGACTTTGTACTTGTCACGATTAATCTCAGAACTTATTATGTTCCCTTCTGTGAGCAGATCTCGAGAAGAAAATTTATATATCGAAAATTATTATTTGACAAAAAATACACACACAACATTGAGATTAGAGTTTGTTGTCGATATGATACAAATCATTATTTATCCTACATAAAACAATAAATAAAAGAACAAAAAAGACAGATTTGCTTCTATTTCATGGCACTGTTGGAATTTTTCGTTGGCTGCCCTGTAGTTTTCGTATTATTATTAGTTGTACTCGTAGGATTATTTGTCGACGCTGTCGCCGACGGTGGTATAATACATGCTGCTTTACGTAATAAATGCCAGCAAGCAGCTCGTTGTCCACCATTAATAACTTCACACCAATGAATGATTTCACTATGTTGAGCAATATTTGCACTACCGATTGGTGTCGTATTTTCAAAACGTAGAAAACCTAATGGTTCATCAGGCGCAATCAAATCATGATGATAGACACCGATTTCAAGACATGAATCGGCTAGTGAAATACCAGGTATATTAAATGAAATTTCTTCATTCCATTTCGGATTCAATGTATTACGTTTGACACTGGTTTTCTTTCGTTTAACTTTATCGGTTTGTCCTAATTGTAAGGTTAAACGTATGACTGGATCTAGAAAAAAAAAATGAAATCATCATTAAAAATGAAATTTTCATTAAAGTTCATTCAAGCATACCAGCTTCAATATGCATAGAGAGTGCTTTTAGATTACGTGCTTCAATAATTCCTACATTGAGCCGTTCGGCTTGAGCCAGATATGTCAATGAAACGAGCAATTCACCGAGATATTCATCCTCCTAGATAGAACACAACAAAAGATGATCAACCAAAAAATAAAAAAAATGTCATGAAGCAATAGAAATTAGAAAAAGCATCGAATTTCCTTCGGATATACATATATGATTCGATGATTTATCTTATTTAACGCAAAATTAGAGTTGTGTCTTACTGCACGTTGTTTATTTATTGTACACCAAAGGTCTGAACCGTGAATAGTTTGAGGTGTTAAACGTATTTGTGCTTCGCCAATGCATTCTGGACGACTTGAATGTGCATAATTATATATGTAGAAATAGATTGTTTTAGCTGTTTTAAAAATAGTTTCATGTGAAACACCGAATTTAAAATATTCATCCCAAATTGGATTGATTGTTTGTGGTTGTACAGATGTTTGACGTAGTTTTTGATCGACAGGTGGACGAAGATAAAGTTTAACATACGGATTGGCTAGTTCTTCCCTATCGAACGGTAAACATTGTGCTTAAAAAAGAACGAAAGAAGAAATCTCAAGCATATGATTCTATTTTTATGATTAAATCTACCTTCGATTATATTCACAATGAGATCATTTCTATGATCATCATATTGAATTCTTATATGTAGACGATGTAGATTTTCTTCAACTGTGGATAATTCATCTGTTGTTCGTTCAGTAAAATTATTTGTAAGATTACCAAACGTGTTATTACCGGTTAGATTTCCTGCACATGTCGTACTAACAAAGTAAAGATCAGGCATAATGGCGCCTAATGCTCCGCGTAATGTTTTATTTTTAGTTAAGTGCGATGATGCTTGAGGAGAAATAGGCGGTGAAAGAAGTCCTTGTTCAGGTGGAGGCATGGAAGCTCGTGCTATATTGCTGCTACTACTATTGTTCGTTTGTTTACCGACTATAGGGAATTTTGGTATTGAATATTTTGATGATGGTGAACGAAGTAATGATTGACGACGATTAGTATTATTATTATTATTCGTATTTTGAATCGAATCAGTTTTTGTTAACGATCGTTTTGATGCTGCTGTTGTTTCTTCGATAACACCGGTTGTTGTTGTTGTTGTTGTTGAGGGTGACGAAGTTGTTACCATTGAATTGGCAGGTCCGATTGACGCTTGATCAACGGATGAAATCGATTGTTCGACAACGTCGGACGTTCGAGGAAATAATTGAAAACGAATATTTTTGGCGTTATTCGCGCCCGGTGGTGAACCATGTGTTACACCTTGAACTTCAACAATTGCCGTTGATAAACGTGGTGCTTTCGAACTTCGTCGACCGGCATAATGTGCAGTTATTGCTTGTGTGTCCGTATCATCGTACGAATGAGATAGACGGCCACTTTCGCCTTTTTTATGTAAAAGTACACTATCGGATGCGACCGAAGGACGGCCCGATTGATTCGAACTAATTGATAAACGAGAAAGTTTTTCAGATAGAATCGATAAACGACCGCCCGAAGCAACTGAGGTACGAGCCGATTGTGTTGAAGAAATTTCTTGTGTAATTACAGGTGGTTGCGGTATTCGATGGACAATTGGTGCGTAAATCTGAATAACAAAAGGAACAAAAAAAATTGAATTATCCTATCATAATGATCGATTTTTGATTTCCAATCGGAAAAAATAAAAACACTCAAACAAGAAAACGAGATAGATACATAGATAGATTGATCGATCGATCTACATAGATGCGTGTTTCATTTATCTTAATGAATTCGATCAGTAACGGAAACTAAGCACGTCATAATTTGATAAATAGATAGATAATCCAAAGAAGAAAAGAAGAAAGAAAAAACCCGAACGCTAGAAAATGTTTACTCACGAGATGTTGAGGTGGCTTGAAATATGTTTTTGCATCGATATTATTGATAGCTGCGTAATGACTAACAGATCGACCGAAATAACGATGACTCGATGATGGTACACAGCATTTACAAAAAATAAATGTTACAATTAAAATTATAATAATAACAGACACAGCACCAATTCCAATGCCAATATAGAGATCATAGCGTGATGTGAGCATGATAGCATTGCGCTTATTTGTATAATTCAAATTAAATCTTTATTCATCAACTAGAATTAGAAGAAAAAGAAAATATCGAATTAGTTTTTTCTATGCTTAGGTATTTATTTTTTTTCTTGAAATGTCGGATTAAAATAGGAAAATGTCTAATTAAAGAAAATGTTTCGACATAGAGCAAGAAGTTTACTTAGTTAATGATGCGTTGTGTAGTCGTGTGAGTCGGAAAAATCTTGTAATCGTTTGAATGAAAGCGCACATTATTTAATGATCTTCATTGACTGCCTCTCTCTCTCTTCAGTAATGATGTCTACGTGTGTTCAGTGTTGTTGTTATTGTGGATAAAAAAAGAAGAAGATGATGATGATGAAGTTGAAGAAGGAGAAAATGGAAAAGAAAAAAGAACGGGAAAGGGAAAGAGACGGAGGAGGGGAGAGAGAGAGGGAACTTCAAGAGACTATCATCATCATCCGCCACAAAGACTTGAAGGAATAATGAATTCAATATTCATATTCTTTACTTCTACTTTTCAATCTACATTCATTCAAATAATAGCAGTATATCCTTAAGCAAGTCAAGGAAAAAAAGTAGATATACTACACGATGTCGATTGACACCCTTGATTGTTGGGCTAACAACTACCTGTCACGCTCGTCTTCATATTTTTATATGCACGAAAAAGTTTCGAGAATTGAAGTAGAAAAAGAAGAAAACAAATATAAGCAAATAGATAGAAAATTACGATGTGTTTTTGCTTTTAGACTCGACCAAATGCAAGTCATACAAAACACTATATAGATAAATTAGACATGCAAACAAATAATCCAGCTTACTTCGAAGTGTATATATCTAGCTAGCAAGCTATCTAGAAATTTCTTTTCTCTGTTTTTTTCTTCATCTCCCTTCTTCTTCTTTTGCTGCTGCTGTTCCTTCTCATTTTTTTATTAACAATATTGAACTAACGATGCGAAAGAATAGCATGAAATTTCTTCTTCATGAATTTTTTTTTCTATCATTAGATTATTATCATGAAAAAAGACACCGCAAAATTTAGTGACAGTTAAAAAGCAAAAGAATAAGAATAAGAAATAAGCAAAAAAGAAACGAGGAATGTTTTCCTTTTTTTTAAATATTAAATACATAAGAAATCTCTCATTCTTTTCTTTTCCTAGTAATTGTTTATGACATACACACACACACATACAAAGAATGAGTGAGAGAAATTTTCAAAATTAACTCTCTCCCTCTCTCTCTTTCATGTTCACAGAAAATTGATTCAATCATATCTATTTCCATAAGTTCGTCATAGAGAGAAAACTAGTGGCATCATGATGATTTTTTTTTATTTCCAACTATGATTATTACATTTGATCGATGATAGATATAAGAGAAAAGAGAAGTTTTTTTTTAATAAATAATATTAAAAGCTATAGAGAAAAAGCAGGAAAAAAAGGGAGAAGCAAACTGATGAGATTTGTAGTCTTCATCTATATTTTAAGGCTATATCTATCATCTGACTTGCATCGAAAGAGAAAAAAGATGAAGAAGAAGAAGAAGAAGAAGGAAAAAAACCGTTCTTCTAAAGATATATAGATGGAGAAAAAAAAGAAGAACTAATTTACTTCATTGATTGTGCCATGTCAAAAGTCTATTACTCTTACTTTGCAAATTCATCGAATAGAAAGGTAAAAACCTACTACTGTGCTATTGTGACGAAAACAACGCATCTCTCAAGATCCTGACAATTATATTCTTACTCTTAACACATTCATTATTTTCTTACAACTCAACAACACAAGATAAATTTCAAAATGATATATAGACAGGCATAGCATTAATCAGTGAAAGAAGATTTTCCTCTGTAGTGTCTATGATCATTTTTTTTCTGTAATAAACATGAAAATCGACACATAATTAGTTTCAAGCTATTTGAAATGTTTTTTTTTGATCGATTAATGGATGTATGCATAGTAAATGTTCTCTGCATGACGATTCATATTTCACATGTTTATGAATTTATTCATCCGAGTTTAGAATGCATAAATAAACGATGAGCACATATAGTGAAAAACGGATCAAAGAATATTGTTTCAAGTCTTTTTCTGCTTCTTCGTCTTCTATCATCACTTGTTCGGTTTTTTTCTGCATTATCACGATGAAAAGAAACAACCAAATCAGAGAAACAATTTGAAAAAAAAAGATTTATGATGAAAAACTAAATTTGTTTTGTTGAAATTTGATATATTATTCGTCACAAAAAAAATCGATCTATTGCATAAGGATTAAAGCAATTATATTGCTCTTCTTTATGTCTTCTTGATTAAGTCGTTATTCTTTTATGTGTTTTCATTGAAACAGTACAATATATACGTATATGTATATGTCTGTCCTGTTAATACAACGAACAATAGTAAATTCACATCGACAGTTGATATACATACATATACATACATATAAAGAATCGTTGTCGACAGTCAACAAGTGGACTGACACAGTTATCTTGACTTCATCGCTCAACCATATACTTCACTTAATTCATTTCATTCTTTTCTTTGGACATTTTTTTCTTCTTCGTCTTCATATATTCTGCTTACAGTCAAGCTGTATATATGCATGTGTATATATAGTATATATACGAAACAGTGGATCTGATAGGAGTGATTGAACAATCGAATGACGACTAACAATTATATACACATATGTGTCCCATGAAACAACGAAATAAGAGAGAACTTACATAAACGTCCCCTTTCTCTCTCTCTCTCTTTCTCTTTTTTTTCTCTTTCTTTTTCTCTCTTATTTCTTTTTTGTACATGTGGTTACCTAGCATTGGATATGGTGTCCATGTATATACATAGAATATCGTCGCACGTTCATATTCAAGCATATTTCGTTTCGTTGTAAACTCACAAATCTAATCATCAACGATTATACTTCTCACCATTGACAAAGAAAAAGAAAAAAAGAATTTCTCAATGTTTAAAAAATCTATAGCTCGTATTGATAATGAAAGTAGTCAAAGTGAACTAAGTAATCCAGCTTTACATGATATTATTGCAACAAATCATGTTACTTATCCCAAAGTAATTATCTCCATTTCAAAAATGAATTTATATTTTTTTTTTCTCTCGATTTTTAGAAATCACACGAACAACGTTTGTCTCGGGCGTGCAAAGCAATGCTCATCATGATTATTCTTGTGTTAGTTTCGATCGGTATTATTATTGTAACATTGGTTCTTGCACGTAAGTTACGAAATTTTGATTTCTAAAATAAATTTGAGAAGGAGGAGAAGAAAAAACAATAATACAGCAAAAAATCATCGATCATAAAATTGTTCAGTCTGTTTGCATAAGTTAATGTTCTTCAAAATAGTTCAATTGGAACATTAAATCAATATCATAAAAAAAAACACACTTGAAATATTTTAGATTCACGAAATACACTAATGGCTATTGTGACACGATCTGCCGAAGAAAATTCGTATTCAACATCGAATCATAGTCGTAGTATGTTCATTTCTCATCAAGAAAGTCAGTGTTTTTAAATATAATTAAATACTTCTATTGTTTTCGTTTTCGTTCTTTTCTCATTACTCATATCAATCAAATTAGATTCGACAATAGCCAATGAACAAACTGAAATTGAAAATTGGTCACAAACGACCACTGTCGTTACATTGACAAGCGATAATTTACCAACATTAACAAGTTCAATCGTTCATATATCATCATCAAATCGAATGACAACAAACCAACAATATGAATCGATGTCATCAACAATGAAACCTTATCCATCATTGAATACAATTGGTAATAAACTATCAACTGCTCAAACAACAGTATCCACGACGTATTTAGCAAGTAGTAGTCAAAGTGATGTAACAGAAAGTACAATCATTAGTCAAGATGATGACATTGAAACATCGACAGAAAATCTTTTTATTACAAGTACCGAAAGTATTTCGTTATCAGGTAAAATGAGTTACGAACTCTTCTTTTTTTTATAAAACAAAAACAATTCAATCTAGATCGTGAAGAAACAACAGCTATGTTTGAACAAAGTTCATTTAGCAGTTTTATTCGTGAACATTTCAATATTCAAACATCGACAGTAATGATGGCTAAAGTTGAAAAACAAGAACAGAACATGCATGTCAAAAAACTTATTGAACAAGATATTGTCGATGATATTTTATTTTAAATAATTTATCGTTTATCTCGTTTTAACATTTGCAGTATTCGATACCAAGAAAAGACATATGGTTTTTCTTTCTTTCTTTCTTTTGTTTTTGCGATATTACACGTAGAATTGAAATTTTTAAGAATAAAAAAAAACAAAGAAAATATGACTCTTACGATTATTTATTATCGAATTTTTTTGTTTTTTTAGTGTCTATTAACATGAATAGATTTGATAAGATAAGAATATTCGATATGAATATATACGTATGTGTATATGCATATATGTATATATCAAGTTTCGATACGATCAAAACAAGAGTATTTATTTAACAAAGAATAAATTAGTTGATCGATAGTTTTACCAATGCATCGGATATTGGTTTTTTTTCGAGATTATTATGAATTGAAAAATTAGATTCTAGATGATTTCAGTTGATTATCGGATATCTGATCATTGAATTTCATTTGACAGCCTTGATATTTGGATGAATAGCTATTGTTTTAGTTAAAAAGACCGGAAAAGTAATTATGAATAGAGAAATGTGACATGAAACAAAAAGAAAAAGAAATGACGAGAAGGAACAGTAGTAAGGGAATAATAATATAAAGAAAAAGAAGAAAAGAATTTATTCAATAAGTATTTACAAGGTTGTTTATATGATGTGCGTGTGTGTGTGTGTGTGTGTGTTTGGTTTTAGGAGTTTGGGATTAAGATATTGCGTAGTCGATGTTGAAATATGAAATTTTATATGTTCAACGTTCATTGAAATCGATGGAAGAAGAGTTCTATTGGATATCCCTCATCTTCTATGATGATGGTGACCTTGTATTCCAATAATAGATTACACCATCATTTTATGTCGTTCTTTTTTTTCCCGACATTATACATGCATTTTCTTTGCTTAATGTCGATCTTGAGCTAGAAGAAATAGATCAGTTCTTTCTATTTCTCGCTGTTTGACGAACGTCATGTAGTCTTGTAAATTTTCCTTTGACTATTATGATTATTTTCTTCTGGTTCGTTCACATACAAAGAAACGAGATAAAGATAATTCACTAGTCGACAGTTCAGATAAAAAGAAAATAGGCGAGATTTATACTATATATATATACGTATGCATTTATAAACGAAATTCGTCGTTTTATTCTATGATTATAGTTGTTTGTTAATCTGACACGTTCGTTAAATCGATATCATTGAAAAGTGCTTAAGTATGATTTTCTTTTTCACTAACCTTCACTTACGGTTGTTCGTTTCATTAGTAACTCAATCAGTGTAGAAATTCTATATATATTTTTTTTTAAAAAGAAAGTTGAAAGTCCGTAGGCTTTCTTTTCTTTTCTTTTTCTATGATAAGAAACAATGACGAACGTGGGTTATTTGACGTCAGATACATTATTATTTTCTTTAAAGATTTAATATAGAATTTTCGACTAATTGTTAGTTTATTTTTCTTTCTACTGATTAGGATAAAAAAAAGATCAATACATTCAATTGAGTTTACATGTATCGTAACTATGTTTTGTTTATTATAAAAAGAAAAACATTAATAACATATGTGACTTCGTTTGAGTAAGAATATCGATTTAAGAATCGCTTTTTTTCCTTCCTCTATTCTGGTCAATAACAGCGAGAAGAAAAACTTCAAGCTGTGCCTTCATTGTCTTTCGTACCTTTTCATATAAAATGTGGTTTTGTGGCGAAAATATAAATGGAAGATAAAAACGAAATATAACTGCGTTCTTTGCTTTCTTTTATTCGTATTAGTTGTCTTCTATCTATCATCTGTTGCATTCAAACAACTATCATTTGTTCTTCATGTTTAAGCTACTAACAAGGGTCGACCACGTTTTTTTTGTTGCGTAAGCTCCAAGGAGACGAGCGAAGGCTAATATCTTATTTCCTTCCGTTCTTGTGTCCTTGATCTGCTCGTTGTACCATTCACTGTTCAGAAAATCTTTGAGAACAGAGGACAAGGACGATTCGATAACTCGATCAATTTTTCCTTTAAAATTCCTTTCTCCAGTCATATTTTATGTGAATATCAGATGTAAGGTTTCTCATTTTCTTTTTTCTTTCTAGTACAAGGTTGATGAAAGTATTTGATTAATAAAAAAATTTTTTTTTCATTGTTCTTATCTTTGTAGACGTGAGCGTGTTTAAAGAATTGAGTCTTTGTACTTTTGTTCGATAAGAAACTGTACTCACTTGAATAACTACAATTGAAATATGGCTGAGAAACAGATTTCTAAGAAGAGAAAACAAGAACAAGAAGCAAAATTAAAAGAAGAAGACGATGATTTTATTAAGAAAGATGAAGTGAAATATGCAACTGTTCCACCTGATGGTGGTTTTGGTTGGGTGGTAGCTCTTGCCGCTATGGTATTATTTTTCATTAATAATTCATATTCATTAAGTTTAATTTTAAATCCTATATTTAGTTATGTAATCTTGTTTGTGATGGTACATTATTTGCGTTTGGAACAATGAAAATTCATCTTCAAAATCATTTTCAATGTTCGGATATGCTTATTTTAATGGTTGGTTCAGTGCCTTGCGGTGTTTATCTACTTGTTGGTAAGTTTTTATTTCCCATTTCTCAATCGATTAAAAACGAATCATTTGTCAAATATTCTTTTTTGTTTTGTTTTAAAGGTCCATTAGTTGCTGGTCTTGCAAATCTCTACGGTTGCCGACCGATAATTATCATTGGAAGTATTGGTGCTGCAATTTGTATGGCAGCATCAACATTATCACCCAATGTTTGGGCTATGATGATTATCTACGGTATACTCGGTGGTATCTTCTTCGGTATGGTCTACCTTCCGTAAGTCAAACAACATCTATGTACTTTGTTCTAATCTTTCGTTTGTATTAGATCTGTTGTCATGGTTTCGTTCTATTTCGATAAGAAACGAGATCTTGCTAATGGTAAAATTGTTGTTTATGCGAAGATAAGATTATACGTATGCGTAATCAATTTTAGGTTTGGTTACGGCTGGTACCGGTATTGGTGCACTTTCATTTGGTCCATTAGCTGATATTTTAATGAGTAAATTTGGCTGGAAAATTGGCATGCTTATCTTTGCTGGTATTATGTTATCATGTATTCTTTTCGGAGCAATTATGAAACCATTGAAACCACAAGTTGTCTCTGATACACATGACATTGAGATGGAGTAAGATTTTGAATAATTCAATTTTCTCGATTTTATATTCGAGTTTTTAGAACGCCAGTCAAAACTTACATTAAACAAATTGAGGATACACCATCGCCACCACGTGACCGACAGGCAGCCGGTGAAACAAATGTTGTACGTCGAAAAACAACAGAAAGAGTTCATGAAAATCATTACTTTTTCTTTCTTTCTTAGCCATTATTACCGCCAGGTAATGATTCAGCACGTATCAGTAGTACAGCAACAGTACCAAGTGGTGATACTGCATCAGGTGTCATGCCTAACGTAACAACAGACGGTGCAGCATCGAGTCCAACGAATAAATCAGTACGTTCACGAACAGTATCCGGTAATAGTCGTCGATCATCGACTGGTAGTGGTGTACATCATCGAAGTGGTGTCGCAAATCCTGAAGATGCATCACGACCTTTGTACAAAAAAGACGCACTTTACACTGGTTCAATCAAAGATCTTCACCGTGGATCACATCCATCATTAAATGGAAGCAATGAATACATCGATTCGATTGCAAATATTCCAGCTGCAGTTAGTGCCGAGAAAAAGAAACAATCGACTGCTCGAGCTTTTGCCGAAATTCTTAATACGATGACTGATTTGAGCATATTAAAAAACAAACAAATGTTATTGATTTGTATTGGAAATATTTTTTCAATGTTGGGATATTATCTACCAATAATGTGTCTTGTTTCATTTGCTGTCGAAGATCATGGTGTTAATCGAACACATGCATCGTTTTTATTAACAATTTTCGGTAGATAAAAAAAAACTTCAGACAAAACGTATGACTCTAGTTTCTGTTGCATTTAGGTGCTTGTAACACAATTGGTCGATTTCTCGGTGGACCTCTTTCAATGTTACCTGGCCTAAATGCATTAAAAGTTCATAATGCGTTTTTATTTATTGCCGGTATTCTAACTGTTCTCGCAGCTTATGCAAATAGTTTTACTTGGTGTGCACTTTATGCTGCTTTCTGTGGATTTACAATTGGTAACATTTTTTTTTATAAGAAAAACAAACTAATCATTCTGCTCTACTTCTCTCTGTAGCACCTCACATGTCATTACTACCGAGTGTCATCTGTAAATGCGTCGGTCTCGATAATTATACACGTGCTTTTGGAACACTTTTTCTCTTCCGTGGCTTTACATCGATCATTGGTCCACCAGCTGCTGGTTCGTTTTGTTTTGTTTTCTTTGTCATTCGATTTCATTTTCTAAATTTAATCTTGTTTCAATAGGATTTCTAAAAGATTATACGAAAAATTACTCGCTTGCATTTGCTATTGGTGGTGCAATGATCATTATTGCGGCGTTCTTTCATATTTCTCTTGTTTGTGTTCGACCGGAACCAACCGATGAACATAACAAACAAATTGACAATGAAAAACTCCGAGAAAAAAGCAAAATTGATGTTTAAAAACAAACACGAAATTCTTCTATTCATCTTATAAATGTCTCTGCGTTTCGATTTTCCTGTTTTATTCGTCTTTCAAATATTTCACATTTTACTTTTTAACATTAAACAAACTCCCTCAACAACTACAATTTCGAGAATGACTTGAGTTCTTTTATGGTTCGTTTCTTTTCGTTTTATAATGCACTGTGATAATCTTTTGTGCGTATTTTATCTTTTCGTTTTCTTTTTCTTTTGTTTGTGGATCTCAGGTTATCAAATAAAATATCTTCGCGAGAATTTAGTTTTATTTCGAAAGAAAAAGAAAATATTCATTCAGGATTAACAACACCGGTTGTCTTTGTTGATAGATTGATCGATGATGATATATCAATATATTTTTTCGATTTTTTTCTATGATGAAATTCGGTTGTCGAAGGAATTTCGATTTGATTCGAATCAATTTCATTTCTATCATTTGTCGGTGATTTTTGAATATTTTTCTTTAATTTCAATGGTCGTTTAGGAAAACATGCTGTAAATAATTTAAGAAATTCTCGACGAAAATCTTGTCCACTTAATGTATATAAAATAAAATTCATCGCATGTTTTGTATACCATAGTGCTTCGCATACTTCAATAATTAATTGTACATTCGATGGTTGATTTGAGCCAATAAGTTCGAGACTATCGGTATCGTTTTCGTCTGTTTGTATACGATTAGAAAAAATTAATTTATTTACACAAATAAATATAACCGATGGACATGTTAAACCAATAAATGCTAATGTAACAGATAGAAGCATAATAGTTAAACGTTGATGACGACGATGTGCACGTTTACGATGATGACGCATACGTCGATGTTTTTTCATCATATAAACAATTATGCCAAGATTCGTAAAACAAAGAAGAACAAATGGTATAACAGCAACAAGTAATATATCAAATATTGGTATATATGTACGAAAGAATTTCTGATAATTCTTACGAGGTATACACATAAATATTGTTATAGTTTGTTTCTTGAACATATTCATTAATTCAAGTTTATTGAATTCCGTATTATTCATGTTTCTTTGATTATTAGTTAATTGAGATATATATTGATTATACAAATGATCAGTATTCATTGTGATTGTACGTCCTTCAGAGAAAAGAATAATTAAAAATATATGAGCAATAGTGGTATGGTGATTTTAACATGAATAAATTATTATCAAAGAAAGAAAAACTATTCTACTTTAGACATTGCTAATTTAATGAGTACTATCTCTAGTTAACATCAATAAATAAATACTTTCAGATATGAAATCTCTTTATTCGACGAATATGAAGTCTTTCTTTTAAAAAAAGAAAGTTCTCTCTTCAATTGAAATATTTTATGATAAATGAATATTGAAGTAGATTATGCGCAATGTGCCATTATCCTACGTAAACAATAATGACGATATTGTTCGTACTAGATCCTCCTTAAGTCGTAATTAAAAGTTTATCATTAATCTTGACACGCATAAAAATCGTCTAGTTACTGAAAATTTCTAACTCGATAAAAGACTCATATTTATTTGAGTAATGACATAAAAAGTACTTGACTAAGTTTTCTATTTTCGACTATTAACTATACAAATATTTGAGTTTTGGTTAAAAATCGACGGAACAAGTAACTAATGTATAATCAATAATCTTATTTGTATGTGTACTTATTTACTGAAAATGAGTTTAAATCCAATCTTGTCATATGAAGGATTTATGCTCGAATTGAGACATTTATAGTTCATGCTAATTTGAAATCATTGAAACAATCTAATCTAAAATGGCATATTCTATATTGACGCTAATTTACCTTGAATGAAGAAGTAATATAGGTTGCATAAGACAACAATAGCAATCAATATACTTGTTGAATATAACACTCGAATAACAGATGAATTTTGTCGTCGATATCGACTTGTTACTATAAAATATCGATCAAAACTCACAATAACTAATATCCATGAAGCTAAATGTGCAAGTGCCGACGAGAAAAATGTCAAGATTCGACAAACTGACAATGATGTATTGAATATTGGTGTATCTTGAAATAATTTATAAATATGTTTACTTGAACGCATAAAAATAAATAAAATATCAATAACAGCTAATACAGCTAAATATTGACATGTTGAATTTTTAATAAACTTTTTACTCAATAAAACTCGTAGACATAGTGTATTACCGATTGTACCCCAAATAAGTAGACATGGATAAAAGATTCGTACGAGAAAATAACGTAGATCTACTGGCGATTGTGTAGCATCGGTATGGAGACTATCATCGGAGGTATAAGTAAAATTTTCTGTCATTGTCTTATTTGTCGTCGAATGATCAGATCATATTGTATAAAGAGAATAAAATATATCTGAAAACAAAAGAAAACAAATAATCTAAAATGCGAGTCACTGATGATGATTAAAATCTATCTAGACAGACGGTAACTTGCTATCGATATTTATTTGATGTTAAGTTCAATGTTCACTAACTTTGATCTTTGAGTTCTTTTATATTTTGTCCTGTATTAATTCAATCGTAAAATTCTTGCTGTTTTTTTTTTCTATGTGGTGAAAATATCAATGAAGGGAAACATGTTTTTTCGTCTTGTTCTATCAAAACAAAAGAGAAAGGTTTCATTTTCGTTTTAAAGTCGATTCGGATATCCGTTCAGTCGATAGCATAAAACAGCAATAAAAACAAAGAGAAAACGCTCATTATTAATCTTTTGCTTCGATATCAAAAGCAATAGTTTTTTTTTTACTCGTTATTTTACATAAAGAATAACGAAAAGGCTTAGTTAATATATGCATTTGACTACATTATGTCTTCTTCTAAACAAAGAAAATGTGTTCACATGTTTTTCACAATCCTCGAGCTTTTTTTTTCTACTGAGAAAAGAAAATAAATGTTGATTGCAGTTTTCTCTTATGACATTTAATTATATGGAAATAGTTGACTACTGAATTCATCTACTCGGTTTTTCTTTTTTTCTTCTTCTTTTGTTGATATAATATATTCTTTTTCATTTAAAATTGGTCTAATAAAAGTCATGCAAGGATGAAACAAAAGTTAAAAGAAAACAAACAACTTCGAGGTCTGCATGTACTCTGTTGTATTATCAACAAAAAATAGTCCGATTTTGCCTATTTTCTCCCTCCTTCTCTAATATCACCATTACAAGAATGGCCTTAAGTGAAAACGATAATACTCGATTAAACTAATTGAATTCACAACTTGATTGAATAGTGATAGTCTATTTATGATGACTTACAAAAGTCGCCAATACAAATAAATTGACGATGAAACAGAAAAAAACAATATGGAATATGAATATTAAGTAGTACTTACATGAATATATGAAATCAATGATAGATGCAAATAGTTGTCTAGGTTTATATAAATAATAGTACTTTTATGCTTTGATACTGTCTCATTCTTGTCTATTTCACGTGTCAAAAAAATTATATTAGTGATTAAAACAAAGTAAAGAAGAAGAAGAAGACGACGGGAAAGAAATGGAAAAAAGAATGACAATAATATTTAACAAGGAAACGTAAGTGGGAGGAGAAGAGGAAAAAGTAGCTTCCAGAAATATAGATCACTAGAGAAGAAAAATAGAAAGAATGAAAAAAAAGGGAGACAGAGCTAGAAAAAGCTGATGATAATAGTGAGTTACTTGATATTAATGAGTACAGTCTAGAATGACATTTATATAACTAATAATAATGATTGATAATTACATTTTTTTTCTTATTGTTTTCAAATAGAAAATATGAAGTTTCAAATTAAACATAAAAACGTCCAATTAAGTTGATTCTATGTGACATATACTACACATTTTGAAAAGAATGAACTTATCAAATAAAAATCTTGTTTTTGTTAAGTATGACTGCATTTTTAATGTTCAAATAACAACTATTTATATACAACATCCTCAAAAAAAACTGTCTATTTAATAGTTTTCTCTCTCTCTCTCTCTCTCTCTCTCTCTCTCCAGTTAAAGAATTTCTCTAATACTTCTTACAAAGAAAAAAACTTTCTACTTGACTTTCTGTGATAAGTATGTTTCTTTTGAATGAATATAGTTAACCATATTTATAGTCTTCTGACGTAAAACATCCGTAATTTAGCAAGCAGAATGGTTTTTAATCCTGAATTGAGTGCATTCATAGAACAAAGGAGAGAAAATACAAAAAAACAAGTCAATTAACTCTGCATGAGCTGTAAAACAATGATTTTGAATCTAAGATATGCTATGATAGGATGTTTGATGAATATAAAATAAATCATATTTGACGAAAAATTAATCATCCACATTCAATATGTCATTGTCAATTGACTCTCATTAAATATCTCAATTTTACAATTGAATCAAGCAAATCTCATGTTCTGTCATCTTCATTATCTTCTTCGTCTTCTCCTCTTTCCTCATAAAAACTTCATTGATATTTGACATGTAAAGATCATGCAATATAAATTAATCAAACTCGAAAAACAAAAAGGATTTCTTTTATTTCTATTTATCACGAGATTCAACAAAAAACAGCATGAGATTCACTACGAGAAATAAATAAATTCAATGTTAAAAAGCAAAGAAAAAAAATGATAACGGTTTCTTGTCGCATGTCGTTGGTTTGTTTTTCTTCGTGTCAATTATTTGATTGTTTTATGTTAATTTATTTAATTCAAATTTTTTAAATATTTCACTAGCTGTAAATATAAGCGAATCGAGTATACTAGCAACAGTAAACGATCCACCCACTACAGCACAAATCGATGTTATGAACGTGTAGAATTTTTGTCGACGTTCACTATATTTAACTGTAATCGGCTAAAATCATCAAAAGTAACAAAAGAAAAATAATGTTCAACGAGTTGAATTTGTATAATTTTACCATAATATCGTAACGAAACCATATGGCAGGGACAGCGCCAGGTTGATGTGCAGTAAATTCCTAAAAGCAAAAAACATTAACCTACTTCGAGGTATATTCCAAGTTTATTAAGACCTATTCGAAAAAAAACAGAACACTCCTTGGGAGATGACTGGCAAATCTCATTAAAAGCTAAGATTAAAAATATGTTGTAGAAATTCAGTGAGTTCTTTTTCAGTCGGATATGAAATCAATCTTCACAATACAATAAAAATCTAATTACAAAAGTCATTTCTTCTCTAATGAATTTTAATTTAGTCGAACAAAAAAAAAAGAAAGTAGTTTATTTTCAAAGTAAAATTAATCTCGAATTAACGCCGTTTTGCTCTTGTTATTAAACTAAGAATAGTTTTTTTTGCAAGCCTATCAGACGGAAATTTAACTACTTAATGAGACTTTAGGTAGTTTTTTTTATTAGAAAGGCTTTAGTCGGCTTTCCTTATTTGAAATATTTAATCTCATTGTCGATCTGTACTTGTAATACATTTCTAGGCATTGGAGGAGTACGAACTCGATAGAAAAATGTAAATTGATACGGATATCGACGGTTTGCACTAAGATCTTCGTAGATTGTTGGTACGATTTTCAGTAAATAATCATGTGAAGCAGGATTAGGACGATTCGTGTTATTAAATCGTCGTAATGGACGGAATGCTCTTCGATTTGGAATTTGACGAAAACCCTTTTTATTTAATATGAACATTTTCTGAGGATTAAGATAATTTCTATCGAACAACTAACTTTGATACTGTCACCAAATGTTAATTCATGAATGACATGTTTCATGTTAGCATTGACTGGTTGTTGTGGTGAGGAATGTGTTGATATATGAAAGTTACCGGGCACACGAGCAATAGTAAATGTTGCATTAATTCGGCAACCAGCACCATTATTTTCAGGAATGCGTTTTGTATTATCAAGAAAGCCAACTTCATGTCGACCGAGATCATCTTGAATATCAATACCAAGAACTGTAAAAGAAAGTTTTCATTTAAATTTTTTTTTGTTGTTGAAATTTTTGAGATTTCATTTTTACATTGACAACTTATTTCTAAAACACTTATGTCAATATTAACTGGGATACGTTCAGCTGTACCACTTTCAGGAATGTCAACATACAATTCACTAATACTAAATAAAAAGAAACGAATAAAATAGAAACAACAACAAAAAAAACACAATCATATTTATTTACACATCAGGCGTAATGAAATAATAAAGTTCAATAAGTAATAATGTCGAAATAAATGATATGCAAATCAATGAGATAGCAGCACCTGTATTCGTTGGCTGTGTGAGATCTTTAGGAATTTTTCGGTAGATATCAAATCTGAAAATGATTGATTTAGTTTTTGTATCGTTCGATTATATCAAGATGAATTTACCGTCGAATATCGAATTGCATGATCGGTCCTTCGGTCGATAGAATAAAAGACAGATCTAAAATATAGTGAAGGCAAGGATAGAAGACGGAGACAAAAATGAACATGTTACATCAAAAACGAAAGTTGAGAAGAAGAAGAAAAAGAACAAATAGATCTAATCTCTGTGTCTCTTTTTTAGGTCTAGGACTATATCAATGTTTTGTCTTTTCTATTGATTAAAAGTTAAGAATTGATTCGGATTTGTTATTTGAAACCAGCATTTGAGGATTTTCCATATAGGATTGAAATGCTTGAAGAAATAATGCACTTGATTGAGGATCACATGCACGTGCATCATAAGATAATGTAACGACTAATTCATTTTCATTTTTAAGATCATCACCCTTGGCACGAAGAAGATTTTGTCCAATGGCTAAGATGCCTATTTGTGGTGGATTGATAACAGCTGAAAATGATTTAATACCGAACATGCCAAGATTCGATATCGTAAATGAACCACCTTGAAATTCATTTGGTTTTAATTTTCCATCTTTAGCTTTGGTAGCTAATTGCCGAACTTGTCCATTGATTTCTTGAATCGATAAACGATCAGCATTGAAAACAATCGGTGTTATAAGACCGTTGTCAGTTGCAACGGCAACACTGATGTCAACTGTCGATTGAAGATTAAGACCTTTCTTATCTTCATAAATGCCATTCATTTGCGGAACTTGCTATAAAAAACTGAAACTAAGAAATGATTTATGCATTTTGTTCTCTTACACGAAGTGCATTAGCCACAGCTTTGATAATAAAATCATTGACTGATACTTTGACGGTTGCTTTCGGATCACTGATCATTTGTTTACGTAGCTTAATCACTTGATCGACATTCGAGGTCACGCTAATATATTGATGTGGGATATTCGTTTTCGAATATGTTAAACGTTTAGCAATAGCTCGTCGAATTGATGATATTTCGATGTCATGATAACGGCGACCGTTAGCAGATTCCGAGGTTTGTTTTGCTGATGCTGTTGCTGCTGCTGATGGTTTAGTAGTTGGTTGACTTGGCTGACTATGAGATTTAGCTTTTAATTGATTAGTCTCAATATATTTTTGTACATCGCTAGAAATCGAAGATAAAAAGGAAAAATTTTATTCGAGAAAGTCAATTCGAACCTTTTCATGACAACTCCATGAGGACCAGTGCCTTGAATTTTTGACGGTGAAACACCGTATTGTTCTAGAAGAGTACGAGCAGCTGGACCAATCGCATGACTAAAACAAAAAAAAACAGTTTGATGAATAATTTGTTTGTAAATTATTTATACTGAGAATGTTCAGGCGTTTGTTGTTGATCGCTTTTTGGCTTTTCTTCTTTCGGTTTTGTTTCGGCTGACTTTTGACTAGGAGTTGCCGTTTTCTCTTCACCTTTCGGTACTTCGACACTTTTCCAATCATCACCTTTTTCAACGATAAGTGCTATTAATTTTCCAACTTTGACATCTGTCGAATTATCGGGCATCTTGAAAAAACGATATTTCGATTTCGATTTTTCAATGTGAAAAAATGAGAAAATCTTTACAAGAATTTTAGCAAGAACGCCTTCGTCTTCTGTATCGAGAGTCATTGTTGCTTTATCGGTTTGAATTTCGCATAAAGCATCACCAGGATTAATTTCTTCGCCTATAATCAAACGAAATTCATTCAACAAACTTGTCTTGTTATTCGAACCTTCTTTCTTAAGCCATCTAACAATTGTACCTTCACTCATTGTCGGTGAAAGCGAAGGCATTTTTAAAGGTGTTGTTGCTAAATTAGTCCAAAAATCGATGACAAACAAAATAAAAAAAGCAAAATCAATTTACCAAGAGTTCGAATTGCTTCAAAAGTAAGACGCTGTTGGCGGCAAACATTAGTCGCAAGTCGACTGAGATTACGAAGCATTTTTAGTTTAAACTAAAACAGATTGATAGACAATTTTTCAATTTCGTCTTTTACAAAATAAATAAGCTCTTGCTGCTCGTGTTGATGTTAAGTAAGCAAGCCAAACCAAAAAACAATTCAACAATACGATTTCTCGTTGGTTATTAGTATTCTGAAGAACATGTAGATGGCAGTAGTTTTCGATTGCATCGAATTTACTTTTTTTTGGCCAGCAAAGAGACTTGTCATCGTCTTCTTTCAAACATAAAAATAACAACGGCAATTCTTTTAGAATTGATTATCATATGAACACGAGAGTTCGATGTACTATGGATCGTCTGTCAGTTGATAGAAACGAGGGAGAAGCGTATTGATTATGACTATAAGAGATCATTGACTCGTTCCGATCCGCTATTTCGACATGCTTTCATCGTTCTTTCTTTAAATCAAGGTCAAGAACAAGATCTTTGTCTTTTTTGTGCTAAACTCATATCAATATTTGTTCTTGTTTTCGTTTAAATTTCGATTCTATCAATTCATAATATATTTATTCGACCATGACGTATTTTGTTTCTAAATAAATGTCCTGTTTTTGTTTTCTTCTCTCCCTTCTCATATCTTATCAAATTTACGATTCTATTAACGAAATCAAATTGCGATTTCCGTTAACGATTGAATTTAGTTATCTGCTGTAGTGTCAAGCCTCAGGATAAAAAACATCGTTCAATAAGAAAAGATATTCGTGACTAATTTTACTAGATGAAAAAAACTGACACGATATTAATTATCTTGTTAATTCGATTTTGATCGCTAATATGAAGAAAAAAAGAAATGAGAAAAATAGATGGAAAAAAGACGAGAACATAGGGCGAGAAAAATCGAGATTGAAGACAAATACGAAGGACTCGCTATTGATAAGTTGTTTTACTGTTGATCAACATTACTCGACAATATTCGGCAATCAAAAGATTATGTTATCTTTGTTTATTCTCGGTGCTTTTCTAATAGCAAGTAGGCAAATTTGTATGCCGAATTCAATGAATTTGATTTTCGTTTTTTTCCCCCTATTCAGATCAAGTTCATGCGAATAGGAATTTAACTTGTTACGAATGTGCCAGTTGTTCGTCAACACCAAATTTTACAACAACCGGCAATGAGATTTGTTTTGTATGATTTTTGAATTGATCTTTTTTTTTTCTCTAACACTTGTTTTTTTTTCTTTAATATTCTCTAGCGTGTTCAAGTAAATTGTGTGGCAGCTGATATCAATATGATCGATCTTATTGGCAATCGTTTACATACAAATTATTCTCTATTAAGTTGTGGTCAAACACTTCAATATCTCTCAACTTGTACCATAACGTATCATTGTTGTTATACGAATAAATGCAATCGATTCGAAGGAGTTCTAATAACATCCTCATCATCGAGATTATTCCAAATAACATCACTAGTAATCTGTATTTTGACATTCATATCCAGTCTAGCATCTTATTCTTTTTTGTTTTCTTTAATATAGCTCTATTTAATAAATTAGCTCTTTTTATTCTCTCGATAAATTATTTATTGAAATAAAATACTCTATGTATGTATATAATTATCTAATTCTAGCAAACAAAACTATATTTTCTAATCGATTGCTTTATGCAAGTGTTTTGTATTGTAATATTTTGATAGGCCAATGCGTATATCAGGCGATGAGATGAATTTAGTTGTATAATTACACATGTTTGCTGTCGTTTGATCGATAGATGCTAGTGTTGAAGGTATTTGCTGCGTACATTGAAAGATTTTCTAGGGAAAGAGAAAAGAAAAGGATAAAAATAGATTCTTGCTTTTTTTGAAAACAAACTAAATTAAGTTGATTAGAATTATTCGATAGACTGATCTCTTTGTAGATATATTTCCGTTTGGAAAGATCCGGTGACAAAGGTAGATCGATTAGATTTGAATGATCAATTAATGTCGATGATGATGATGATGAAATTGAAATATTCGAAACAGTTGGTTGGTGTTGTTGTTGTGTTTTCTTTTTCTTTTTTAAATAAATTTTCAATTGTTTTTTCAATCGATCGAATCGATTCAAAGGTAAATGCAGTCGTTTGATTTTCTTTTTCTTTGATTTAACTTTCAAATTAATTTCATTATTCGTTTGAATCAATGTTAAATTCTTGTATTGTGTAGCTATTTGACCACTTGATTGTAGAGGAGGCGAAAGAATCGGTGTGAGAATATCGTCATGTAAACATGGACGATTCGTTTCGCTGAAATCAAATATTGAAAATGGTTGAGTTGAAAATAAATAATCGGCAGATGGATCTAGTGAAATGAATAAACGATTGACTGTTTTTTTTAATATGATATTTACTTTGAGTAGAATTATCAATATGTTCAGAAATGATCATAATCGATTGAGAAACATCCTTTTGTTCTTTGATAAGAAATGGTATTAATGATTTTTGAATTGGATAACAAATTCCTAAATATAGTCAAGTTCGAAATAAGAAAATGTTTTCTTTTTTTGTTCAACCATATTCATCGACAGCATAGATTATATTTTCAAACTCCATGAACACACGAAAATCAAAACAAATTCTTAACGACAAAATCACACAAATTTGAATAAATCCGCGAATTATCCTTTCGAACTGTCCGACGGACAAATCGATAGATGACATTCGAGATGTCGACGAGAACGAGAAACAAAACTATTTGATTCTATTCGATATTTATTTTAAAAGAAAGACAATATATTAAAACTAACTAAACACTAACAGAAATTTCTATTCTAGAAAATCTAAATAATTGTGAATTTAAACTTTCGATTCTTCAGGTAATACTTTCCAAGTACCAACTGTTTCAACAGATGAATTCATATAAAAACGTAGACAAACAATCATACCGCATAGACTTGAAGCAAGAAGAACAAGACTAATGAGTATTAGAAAAATAACTAATATCGTTTTAATGAATTCATCGAGTTGAGTTTTATTATAATTGTGATAATTAAAACGATGAAACAATCGTGGTGATGGTGAATTTTTCTCGGCGAGATTTATTGTATCACCAATTTTTGAGAGAAGACTACAGTAAAAATATAAAAACAAAGATTCAATTTGATAAATTAATAGTTATTACTAAGGATCATTTCCAGGCCCTGCTGTTTTTTCATTTTGACTATAAAGAAAGATAAAAATTCAATCCAAGAAATTACTGAACTCACTAAGGTCTATCAGTAAAGTTTTGTAAACTTTGTGTTGTTGTTGTTGTTGTAGCTGGTAATTGAATATCTAAATTTTTTCTTTCGTTTTCTTGTTTTTTTTATTCAAATAAAATTAATTTACCTGTTTCACAAAATTCTCCACGATATTCCAACGAACAAATACATTGAAAACCTTTGCTATTCGTCAAATCATCTACACATTGACCATGATTTTGACATAACTCCGAATTGGTTCGACACGGTTCTGATTAAACAAACAAATGAAGAAATCAATACGAATTATCATCGTACTTATTTCACAAGTCTTCTTCAATGCATTATAGATAAAACCAGATTGACATTTCTTTTTTATACTTTGATCAGATGTTTTACAAATAATATATTCATCGTATTTATTTGCTACAGGTAGATATGTACCAGGTGCATAATCTCGACAGATTGGATCGGCATTTATGCTCTCAATTGTTTCGTCATAATCAAATATTTCATCTTCTTGGAGGTGTTCGTATTGACAATTTACCTAAGATCAACAAAATATAAATAATATCAACTCATTTATGTTATAAAATTATTTACTAATTGTGGTGGTGAACATAAGAAAAATTTCGGATCAAAATGAAGTTCATTGGGGCAATGAAATACTTCATGTAGACCATTTGAATGACAATAATGAAATATTGAACAATCGAGAACATCGGGATAGATTCCTGTTTGTGTACATTTTGAAGTGTCAGATTTTCGACGTTGATTCGGATCGACTATGAATAGAAATTGAAATACGATCAAATTTTTCGATTATTTTACTTTGACCTAATTTTGGTAATGGTAAAACATGATTACTGGTCAGTTGTCGAATGATATCTTCACATTTCATTCGAGTTTCGTTTACCATTGGAAAATATTGACATTTGCCACTGTATGAATTGAAATAGAATCCATCGATACATGAATAGAGTGCATGAATACCAAATGTACACATATGAAAAACTGAACAATTTGTCGAATGTGCATAAGCTCCATTTTCATTAGGACATTTGTCAAATTTAGGATCGTCATTTTCGATTGCTAATGAAATCGGAAATATGCTTCCTAAGTTCAAATCAAAATTAGTCCAAACATAGTAAAACTTTTTTTTTGAAAATTTACCGAAATGATTTTGACATAGAATTTGATTTATTTCAAACGATATCAATAATACGATCAAATATCTTTTTTGCATGTTTCTTTACGTTGTCAAATTACTAAAATGAATATACATACGTACATATATAAACTCAATTTTAAGTTACACTCAATACATCAAACTGAACGATAAAATATTTGGTTGCGCTTCGTTTGAGCGCAACATAATGGTTACGCACATTTTTATCTATAAACTATCCGTCCTAATGTAATACTCACACGATCATTCATTCATACTAGATATTATATTCTGTCATTGAACATATAAATCGTTCACTTTACATTTAGACCTTCTTCTTTTCTTTCTTTCTTTTTGTTCTTGACCGTGATAGAGACATACAATATGATATCTCAAAAGAAATTTAACAAATATTTGTATGTACAAGTCGTTTATCAACAATGATATCTGTTTAATTAGAATTGAAAAGTATTTATGAACAATAGATTCGATTTAAATAAGTAAGAAAACAAAGACGTGTACATAGTGATTTCCGGTGAATTTGAACTCTCAATATTTTATTGTTGACATAAATTATAAAGTCAAGACAGAGAGAGAGAAAAAGAAATCGTTATAACGCTATTAAGTAGCAGTATCTAAACTTCGTCGTAGACGATATCTCGGCGGAGTAAATAAACATTTGGTAAATAAATTATGAACATCTCGACGAAATTGCATTGATATAAGATAATGTACAAGAAATTTATTCGAATAATTAATCGCCATTAAGAGCATACAAAATTTCATTAACATTTTCCATTGTGCAAATTTCAAACAATTGATATTTACTGTATTGATGAATTCATTTGTTTCATTATGATCATCGTCATCATTATCGAAAAAAAATGAATGAAAAAATTGTAAAATATTCAATGGCATAACGCTTAATGTGTAATAAATTGAATAGATAACGAGAATAAGTGATGCCGTACGCATATGTCTCGTGCCTGTTGTTTCACTTGTTGTCGATGGTCGACGATAATAACGATTTTTAAGTATAACTATCGAACATATACATGTTATTATACATGGTAGAAAAGCTAGACAACTTAAACGAAGAAATGGCCAGACTTTGCCATGCCATAATGGTACATAGGAATAATAATCACAACTATTATATGAATAAGAAAAATAGACTGCAAAATGATATTGAATGATGAGAAGAAAAATGATTGTAATGATGAAGAAGATTTTAATCAATGCATTTGTACGTGTAATAAATGTTTGTGAACGAATTGGATAAATAACAATGAGAACACGATCGATTGACGCTGCCATAAGTAAAAGAGTGGATACATTGGATGAACCAATTGTTAAACTATAGTATATTCCACATGTGAGAATAGCACGTGGATCAGGAAGAAATGATAATGATGAACACCAAAGCCATAAAACAACTAGAATCGAACAATCATTGATTTTTATATTAAACATTAAATTTACTTGTCAAATAGATAAATTCAAAAAATGCAATCGTAGTAAAATATAAACAAATCGGTTGTTTTCGATTTCTTGGATTGAGCATGATTGTTACGACAATAAGATGGCTAGGCATGCCTAATATAACACATATCAATGCACCGAATCGCCAAATTGTTTCACCAAGTAGATAATATGGATGATTTTTACATAATTCCATAGCTATTGGCATAGTTGAATTATCGGTTAGTGGTAACATTTTTGTGTTTTTGATATAGAAATGAAAGATTGAATTATTGACTCAGCATGATGTTTCGTATCTCTTTTGTTTTGTTATTAGCTTTAAAAAAAGTTACTCAGTCTTGTCGTATTCAATTACCTTTCCATCTGTTGATTTTATCGCAACACTGTTGAATATAAGAAAGGAAACTATTTTTCTCTTTTCCCGGGGCGTTTCTTTCTTTTTTTTTCGATGATGATGATGATGGTGATGGTGATGTTTTGTTCTTGATGAACTTTTGATAAAAATAGAAATATTAACAATACATTCAGTGATTGAATAGTCGGTCAAACAACGCTAGGAGATGATTTTTGTTCTTACTTTCATTGCCTAGTAATTGAACATTTGAAATGATTTCTCATCGGGTTAATATAAAAAGCAGGAAAAAAGTACTTTCTCTCTCTTTCTGTCTCGACGGAAAAGACTTCTTTATTATTAAGCTTTTTATTATTTTTATCGATTGGATTAAATATTGGTCTTGTTCGAAGAAAAACAGAAACTATATTTAGAACATATGTGCGTAGATAATTTCAATGAAATTCGAGAGTATCATCTTTATTTTCAACAATCAATAATAATTGATCAACAAATTGTACAAAAATTGGCTCCATCATAGCTTTTTGCATATCATCGGCTGGTGTCAATGATCGATCTAATGCTTTAATCATTGTTCGTAAATGAGGATTTGTTAATAGATCAAGAACTTCCTTCGATTGACCTAGAACAGAATTCATATGTAACGCTCTTCGTTTGTTTTTCTTCTCAGAAAAAAGTCTTTTCAATGAACAAACCAATTCGATCAAGTACATGAATTGGAATACGATCACTTTCTTCATCATCTCCGAGTTCAATTGGTAATTGAGTTTGATTGACTAGTTCTAAATACATTTCCTACAAATGAATACATTCATTATTTCTTTACTTGGTTCAGTTGCTTCTGTTTGAATAGATTGTTCTGCACAGATTTCTGTACGAAAGAAAAAAATGTTTAAAGTTCTTTAGGAAAAGTTATCTACCTGATGATCTATGTTTTTTATAGCAATCAACTGAACAACTACGTCAATAATTTTGATTAGTCCATATTGAATAATATTTCAATTTAACTTACTATTTAATTCGACATTTCGGACATTTATACGGCACAGATTTGTTTTCATGACAGACTTCACACAACATTTTCTTTTTGTATTTTAGTTGATTGTCTAAAATAACTTTTAATTGATAAAAAAAAGAAAGATCTACGTAAAAATAATCTTGCTTATCAATTCCTCTTTTTTTTATTAAGATAAAAAGAAAATGAGAAAAAAAAACTAAGTTGTTTATTATCTGACAATCGGTACGATTTCACCGGTCCGTGCTGCTTCACGTACAGCAACAATAGTTTCTTGCACTTTGGAAATAATCTCGAATGCTGTCAATTCTGTAAATGTCGAACGAGGTATTTGATTAATTAGAGATTCTTTTAAATGTCCAATAAAATAATAAAATGATTGAATAAATAACAAAGGTATTTCAGGATTTTCAATAGAATATTCTAAAAATTTCTCATTTGTATCCGAATGAAATGAATCAATAAGAATTTGATCATCGCAATGATATCGTCGTAGAATTAAACGATAATCATTCACAATTAATGCACATTTCGATGCAATTATAATTAATTCTTGATTATATGTCGAGGAAATATTCGAATTCGAAATAACATTGACACATATCGGTGGTAAACGTGCTTGTCGAGTATAATTTATATGAAATGAACATGTGGTTTCATTAGGTGTTTGAATATAAGCATGACTTATTGTTGATAGATCTTGTATACCAAATAAATAGTAAAGTATGAACAAAGCATAGGAACCAAATCGATTGAGAAGACTACTATTGATACGATCGTTCGAACAAGATTTTAACGAACAACAACGTATACGAAATTCGATTGATTGAATTTCATCGATATTCATTTGTTCTTCATTGAGATAACGTTTTAATTTAATAAATGTTGGCAAAAATCCAATCGGATAACAATAACAACATAATTGTTGTTGTTGAGTTGATATTAATGATTTCGGATCGACATTAAATGGTGGCATACAAACAATATGATGAAAACATGATTTTGCTATTGAAATATTCAAAATACGTTTAATTAATGGTTGATGTTGATCAATATCTGTACAAATAAAAATAAGGTACGGTTGTGTCGTTGCATTTAATAATTGATCTAATGTTGGAAGCGAACATGAAAATGAATCGATATTCAACAGATTTTGACAAAGTGATATGAGATTCGTTGTCAATCGACATGGCGACCATAGATGTACGATTTGAAAACTGAACGCACGTAAAAGTGGTACAACTACTTTAACAATCGGATTAATACCGATGATTAATACCGGAGGTATCGGTGGCATCTAGAAAACATACACGTATACGTATACTAAATGGTAAGCAGATTTTTATTGTTATTATCATTGATTTATTAGTGTTATAAACACACACGCACGGACAAGGTTTAATATTCTACACTTGAAATGAAATGCATAGGATGATAAAAAAAAACGAACGAACAGTGAATTCAATCTGATCATGAAAATGTATGATTTCTTTTTTTTTGTTCTGATCGAGATTAAGTGTACAAATAACAAGTGAAGCCATTTATGAAAAAGAAGAAGAAGAAAAAACAACGCAAAAATAAAAATAAAATAAATATATTGTAACACTACGAACAAGAAAAACGAAAGGAATTATTTGAAAATGTTGACTTGTTTATTTTGTTTTCTGATTGATCCTAGTATTCTGTTCAATTTGAAGAAGAGAGAGAAACAACAACAACAAAAAACAACAATAATAAGAGATTTCTAAAATACATCGAACATGAATTTTTTGTTTTCGATCAGTGTTTTTCGATATAAAGATTAAGATCAGGTATGAATGAACGTTTGTTTGCGCTTTTTTTTTCTCGTCTATATACAAAAGAAAAGAAATCAATTGTTTCGGAAGAACAACATCAGATCGTTAGAAAATAAAGTACAATTACAAAAAACAAATGAAAACACGATAGGAAAATATTGTCGACTAGTCTGTTTCCTATTCACATGTATTGCATTTAATGAAAAGGAGAAAGAGATATGACAGGTAATTTTGTTGTTCTATCAATACACCCAACTAACTGGGACCCATTGAGATTGTGTATTGACACGATCGATGGCATGTTGAAGCTAAAGATGAAAAAAAAACAAAATATTTAAAATCGATTTTGTTGTAACCAATTGAAAATTTGATCAGTTACCGTTCGTATGGTTTCTTCAATGTCATTATTGACAATAATATAATCGAAATAATGTCCATAGGCTTGCTGAAGTAATTCACTTTCTTTAACTAACCGTTCGAGACTTTCATCCTAAATAAAATTCATAATAATAGACGAAATATTTATTTAAATTTTCTTACATTTATTCCTTTGATTTGTGAGAGATCGGGTGCAGCAATGAAAACAATATAGGGCGCAAATTCAGCTGTACGTAAAACTTTCAAAGCTTGTGGTTCAACATCGAGTATAGCCATGAGACCTTGTCGATTAATATTTCTGATCGTCTCAAGTTTAGTACCGTACATTGCATCTTCATGTGTACCATATTCTAGATATTCATTATTTGCTATATCACGCATCATTTCTTCATGTGTGACAAAATAATAATTTTTGCCATTTTCTTCCTCTTTTTTCGGTAATCGAGTTGTGTCTGTGTGAAAGAAATGAATGAATTCTGTAAGAATTTGGTTTTGAAATGAAAATTACGTGGTATCGGATAAGCGAAATGCTTGGGCTGACTGGTGATTAGTGTGTTTTTTATATGACGACGACCGACACCATGTGCACCTAAAAAAAATAAAGTTTTATTTTTGTTCTTTTGAAATTCTGATTTTACCAAGTAAAACTAAAGTTTTTCGATGATATTCTGGCAATCGAACGACTTCTTCATAGGTAACCAAATCGAGTTGATCAAAAACAGCATTGTGTTTGGCAAGATATTTATCTTTCATAACTTTACGTTTCCGACTGAAAACACCACAATTAGCTAAAATAAAGAAAGAACAACAAAATTGGAATTAATCAATCTGAATTCGATCTCTTGAGACAACAAGGTTATTTATGTATACAATATTCTAAATCTGAGAGAGAAAGAGGAAAAGTAGAATCGATTTTTTGAGTAAAGTCAAAAAGTTAATATAAATAGATTTGAACTATTCGGTTGAAGAAGAATCGGAAGACAATTTGAATAATTAAATTACGAAAAAGAGAAGAGAAACTGTTTTCTTTCGTCGAATTAATGAACGATAGATTTTTGAAGTTATAACGTATTCTAAACATGAACACAACAAAAAAAAACGACGATCTTTTCTCTCGTTGTTCATTTTTTTTCGATACCAATCTCGCAGACATCGTCATCAACACGACTATTCTCATGAGAAACAATTTCTTTTCCCGTTGAGTACACATGTCTATTAGATATACACTTGTCGTTCATTGAATAGCAAAAAAAATCAGTAAGACGAAGAAACAACAACAACAACAACAACAAGAGCGTAGTTTTTCTTCTCTCATACCAGTTCCATCTTTTGCTTTTTCAATCGCATTAGTTGCTATTCGCCATTCTTGTAATTCAGGCGATGGTATTAAGCCAGCTGGCGAATTATTATAATCGCCATAATGACGATTAAATGTTTGTTCGCCTTGATTTAAATGTGACATGATTTTCTTTGCTTGCCACCAATTATGATCATCTTTGGATATGATCTGTAGAATATCTCCGACGGAAAATTTTATTCCTGCTTGAGCACTCGGGATTAGTTCATCTTCTTTGGGATCGTAATTAAATAATGTTTTGACATAAATCTATTAGAAAAAGAAAAACGGTATTTAACCAAAATCAGAAGTGAGTTTTTTTTCTCTTACATCACAAGGTGGAGGTTGACTTCGATAAGTGGGCACGATTTTAAATGTGATACTACCACGAGCATCTTTCTATAAAACACGAAAAAAAAAACAATTTGTTTTATTTGAATAGAATTTCGATGTACAAGCATCTGTTGTAAATATTGAATAGGATGATTGGAAACTGTTTGTCCATTGATTTCTTTGATTTCATCACCGACATGTAAAGTACCTTGTCGATGAATCATACCACCATTTAATATACGTGAAACAATACATCGTTTATTATCTGTCATCCGAAGAGTAATGCCCTGCAAAGAAAATTATCTCGTTTGTTTATTTATTTTTCTCTGACACACAAAAAAAAACGACACTAATTTCTTACCAATGGCTCATCTGTATTCCGTTGAAATTGAACAAGTCTTATACGTGTTACATCATACATTGGATCACTTAATCTCTCGGCAGTCGGCGTTGTAGCTATTTCATTCGAGCTTACATTATTCTGATCGTTGTAATCATTTTCAAGAGCCACATCTGCTGTTAATGTGCTATTTCCCTGATATGGTGGCGTAACACGTATAGTTTCGTCACCGTAAACTTCTTGAGCAACAACATCATGTGCTTGTAAAAGAGCCTACGAGAAGAAAAAATAAATAATTTATTAAATAATTCAAGATCGAAACCAGAAGGCCAAGTTCTAATAAAATACAACGTTCTCTCGTGTTGTCTGTCGTCATTGTTCGTTTATCTTCTCGTATTTCATCGATCGATTAATCGTATATAATGTAGTCGATTTTCCTTTTGTTATATAGCCAACAGAAAATAGTTTTTATGAACATTAGTTTTTTCCTGTGAAAGTACTCGATTTATTCCGTCGAACAAAAGCGAATATACTGTAATACACATGTTATTGTCTGACTAAATGTGCCTTTCTTGTTGATAAGTAGAATAATACATTGGACAAGAAGAAATAGGAATCGAAGAATATGAAGGAAGAGGAGGAGAATGAGAAGAAAAATAAGAAGAGAATGAATCCTAGTAAACCGTCGAATGTGTTTCTATGATGAGAGATCTGGAACCATCGAAAGATACATCGTTTTTTTTTCTTCTTCTTCTATCTTGATTTCTATATATATTTAACGTGCTAAATACATGGAAAATAGGAAGAATATTACAAGTAGATACAAAATATAGATAAGATATAAGAATTGACGTTGCCAATATTTATTGTTACTCCTGTCACTCAATTATCCAGACGTAAGGAAAATAAGAAACAATAGTTTATTGTTTTCTGTTTAATTTTCTTGTTAAGATCTGTTGTTTTTCTCAGATAACTAACATTACCTTTCTTGCCATAAAAATTTTTATTCTACTTTTTTTTAATAATATAGTTTCATTAAACAAAAATGATAAAGTTTCGACTGAGTTAATAGTTTTTTTTCTTCTTCTTTTCATTCTCAACTTCTCCGTTTCTCTCTCTCTTTTTGTCTTTCTAACTCAACTTAGTGTAAATTAAAACGACATGTATACAATATTAATTTATCTTTATGTCACTTCCTATATTCGAAAAACTATTTTAACAGAGTGCCTTTTCCTTTTTTAAAATGTGATAATATATTAAATTACTGTTTCTTTCATGATAAATTATCACGACATACTAGATTATGTGTAAATAATCAAACTTACGTACCATAAAGTAGAAATAAAAACAAAATGAACAGTCGAAAGGCGTCGAGTTATCTTTTCATTGACATTCTTGTTAATAATAATGTGATCAAAAGCAATGATGAAAAATTTATTGATCTATCGTTGTAAGTAAGATAAGACAAACGATAGATTCTTACAAGAATAATATTATTTCTATGTATTTTCTATTCTTTTCCGATCTCTTATTTCTCATTTTTTTTCTTCCTCTTCATGTACTCTCTCTCTCTCCCTCTCGATAGTTCTTTCAATGTTTTCTGTTTGTCGTACGTCATTTTCTTTTGTTTGGTCTAAACATACAAGAGAGTGCCTGCTTGTTAATCGTTTCTGTTGGGCAAATTTTTGTTATCAAGAACATATATATATGTGTACGCATTGAATTGATCGGAGAATGATGAAATAAGAATAGATAGATGCTAGGCATCGATGGATTGATCGTTCCGTTCGAGTTTTCCTATCGGCTATAGGATTGTAAAATGTTTAATTCAATCAATTCGTTCATTTTCTTTCTCTCTCTCTCTCTCTCTTTCTCAATTTTGTTTCGATGGTACCATAACTATCTATTCTTTTTTTTCTTATATCTCAATCCGAAAAGATCAAAAATAACTCAAGTATAATTTTCGTTCGTTTTTGAGATTTCAACTTACTTGTTTCATATGTTCGAGTGCACAATAGATACGTAAACTGTGCGCATCCATTGTAAAGATAATAGATATGACAATGATGGTACGAGTTCTGACAAGAATAATAACAAGCATACTTCTTGTCAAATAAACACAATGTCCAAATATGATGGACAAAATTGTTCAATGACAATATATAAGATTGAAAATTAGAAAAGAAAATGCATTATTGAGAAGTTTCTTTTGTTGTTTGATGAACGAGATGAAAAAGAAGTCCGATGCTAACGATTGTGATCATCATCATCATCTTCATGACAGTCTCAACGATTTTCAAATAGTAATAACAAGAAAAGGCATTGTCAGAAAGGAAACGAGAAGAAAAATAAGAATTTCCTCTAACAAAAAAAAATCGAGAGAAAAAGAAACAGACCGATGAGAAGAAAATCCAAAGAGATAGGCGATCAGATTTCAATCCTCTTTTTCTTTTCTCTATTATCAACGCATTCTTATTCAGATTAGACTAATACAATAATATATATATATATAGAGAGAGAGACAGAGAGAGAGATACAAACAATTAACTATTCTCGATTTTTTTTTCTTCCAAAAGACCAGAGAATCAATGTTTCGTACCTGTACATGTGGTTCAAGTAATATATCGAGTAGATCGTGAATGTCTTTTGATTGATTCCGAGATGAATTTTTGTCAATAAATGTAACGATTTCCGAAACAATTTGTACAGCATGTGATCGAGAAGAATTATATGGACGGGATTCTTCGAAATTAATTCGATCGTATAACTAATAAAAACAAGCAAATAGAAGAAAATGAAAGTGAATAACATATAATTTACATCGAGTAATGTTCGTAATTGTTTATCTTCGAAGAGTTTTTGTAGAAAATTAACTTCAACTCGATCGCCTATTGTTAACCATTGCGTATCCTCTAATGAATCGAGTATTTGAGTTACAGCTAGAGATTAAAAAAAAACATAAACATAATTAGTTTTTTTTTCTTTTATTTCGAAGTTTTAATTATAAAAATAAATGAAAAATAGAAGAATTTTTTTTTATAATACCTGCTTGATTTTTCATGAGAATCTATTAAATATTAATAGTAAACAACAACGAAAAAAAAGATTAGTAACTGTAATAATATAAATATTTAAATTACGATTAAAAGAACTAATTTGACTTGTTGTTTTTAATATTCTCTATGTCTATATCGTCTTATCGAAGAAAAATAAAGAAGCTTTAGGGTTAATAAACAAGATAATTATTTTAGCTTCGAAACGACCGATTCTGACATCTTATTGTAGCCAAATAATCTTGAAAGTAATAGGAATCGATCGATCTGATCTCTGTGTATATATATATCGCGTGAATTAAGTCAAGAGATAGTCTGAGTATTTGATCGATTGTAATAGTATAAGTTCGTGAATTGAATAAACAATATTTCCATATGTTTACAATCTTACCGTTATGAATAATGTTTTCCGAATGTGAATGATTCTTATTGCAATATTGTTGATGAACTTGATGATGACGATGAGAGAGCATGCATATGTGTCTCGAAGCAATTAATCTCCTATGTATGTTTGTCTTCTTTCGTAAGTTTCTTTTGCTAACAACTGACACAAAAAGAAGAAGAAGATGATGATGATGATGGAGAGACGGATAGAGAAAACATGAGAGAAGAGAGAAAAAAACGAGAAGCTTCATTTCTTTCTTTTATGTGTTCATTTGTGCTGATGATTAAATGATGAGTGCATACATGCTCTTAGTCAGATCGAAATATTCTTTTTAGTTTTGCTTGTCTTTCTTTCTTTTCCATCCTATTCTAAATCTCTTTCAATTACCTGATGATGCCATGTCATCGAGTTCCTTGGAATTAGTTGTTGATGGAGATAATATCTTTGTCAATTCTTGTGAAGAATTTTTTGTTGTCATTGGTGAATGAATTGATATTTGTGGCCAATGTGGACTAGAAACAGCTGCTAAGACAGTACCCTAATGAATAAACATTCTTAGAATTTTTTTTTCTTGCTTCTTTTATTAATAATCAAAGAAGTACAAACAAAAACAAAACTCAATGCACATATCTATGAGAAGGTTTCAATTAGATTACGTATGCTGAAGACATCAATTTTCTTCTGCTACTACTACTTCTTCTTTGAGATAGATTTTAATTAAATAAAGGTTTTTATTTCCGAGAAAGAATAAAAATATGGCAAATTTACCTTTAATTTTCGACGAGCGTTAAATTTGCTTAATTCTTCAACTGTATCCGGTAAATGTTTTCTTGATGCAAATTTTTCACGTTCCTAAAAATAAACGAAAAAGTGCACAGGAAATTATCTTTCTCAATTGATTCATCTTGTTTTCTCTTTCTTTTTTCTGTTCAAAATAATAAAAAAAAGAAACTAGACTCTTTCTTTTTAGTTTATGATAATAGTATGATATCCGTGGGGATTACAAAATATGATTAACTAACAACGATGGCTTAGTCGTCTTTACGTGTTTCTGTCTAGTTCGACGACATAAATGGTTATTTATTTCTTCTGCAGCATTTAACAAAAACCAAATGGTTAGTTCTTCCGTCTTTTTTTTTTGTTTGTGTCTTGTCTTTCATACTGATTAACTCAATATCTTGTTTATTGACCATAAATAATCAAAAGAAAAATATCAACGAAACACGGAAGAGAGAAAGAAAGAAAGAAAAGAAAGGTTTGGCAAGCAGATATGACGAGTGATGAAATTTCTGGAGAAATAAAAAGAATAGACTTATATTTCATAATGAAACACTTCTCTTACTCCATCTCGTTTTTTTCCTTCATAACAGATTCCACTGTTTCTCGTTAGAATTTTAAATACTCAGCCAATGTGTATATTCACCCATCCAGATAGGCTCATGTCTTTTCATTATTACTATTATTCTTCTTCTTTTCCTCCTCCTCCTCCTTGATTCTTTCTCATGTATATTCTCTACAATTGAAATATCATGTCGACATGTGAGACTCTCGTTTTTTCTTCATGTTATTTCTTCCTGAAGATAAAAAGCACTTAAAGTCAATAATGCTGAAATATCCTATTTGACTTTCATATATTCCCATTGCAACTTTCTGTTCTATCTAACGCACGTTCTTTATAAAGAGCAAAAAACTATTTTAATTAGTAAATATCATACGTATACGCACACTCTCTTCTATCGTTCTTTTCTTTTTACGTAATTCATTAGAAAAATGATAATCTCTTATTAATAGTTAGTTCTTTTAGTTTTAATTCCAAAAGAAAGTAATGTCATATATTTCATGTAAATCAATTTAGTGAGTAGATAAGTATTTCTCATCAATGTTATTTATTCGAATAATATTATTGAATCAAACTAGATTGACGGAAATAAATTCTTGAAAGAACTAGACAAATATTTATAAATGGCATCTTCAATAACACAACGACTTAACCGAATTTAAACGAAGAGAAAATTCAATAATAGACTATTGACTATCAAAATATAATATATGGCTTTTTTCTTTCGCGTATGACTATATTAATGAATGAATTTCTATTAAAAGCAAATAAACATACACGAATCCATGGATGTGCAAGTGCATCTTTAATTGTTATGCGTTCATTTTGATCGAAACATAATAAACTATTGACAAGATCTTTTGCTGATTCAGATATTTGCTCCCATTGTTTTGATTTTATCTAAACAATCGATTGATAAATTTCATTATTAATTCTTAGAAAAAGCCAAACAAAATCTGCTTCGTTACACTATAAACACCGGTAGTAATCATATCAAAAACACGATTTCTTGTACCAGTAAATGGTAGATTACCAACAAGAAGAACATATAAAATAACACCCAATGACCACATATCAACTGGTCGACCAAAACCAGGTGATTCTCGGTTGATAACTTCAGGTGCCATAAATGCTGGCGTACCAATTCGACCAGCTTGAATCAAATCTGTTTCGGGCAATTTCAATGCAACACCGAAACCACCGAGTTTAACTGGTGCAGCATTTTCTTTTGATGATAATAAAACACAATGAGGTTTTAGATCACGATGTATTATTCCTCGGTCATGAATATAACGTACAGCTTCGAATATTTGACGCATATAATGACTGCAGGAAATTAATGGGAAACGGTCTTGTTCCTTTTTTTGTTTTATTATTAAAAAAAAGTGTTCTTCGTAAATACCTCGCGACTGCTTCACTGTAAACAAAGCCAGCGAGAGCTCGTTTTTCGATTTCAAAACATAGATCGATACCATCCATACTAAATAAATTCAAAGTTTTGTTTTTTTCTTATTTAAAATTAAAATAATAAACACAAATCGTACTATTCAAAAACCATAAATAGACATCCATCGGATTCGAATGTTTCAAATAATTCGACAATATGTGGATGTTTTAGAATTGAACAAATGCTTGCTTCACGTCGTAAATCTAAAACAATTTTGTTTTCAAAAATAAAAATTGAATCACAAACGAAAGGTTTGTTTTTCCCAACCATCGATTGTAAAACCTGGCGTGGAAGTAAATTGTTCGATATCAATGATTTTAACAGCGTATTGTTTATCAGTTGCTTTGCTTGTGCAACGACGAACAATGCTAAATGGTCCTCTAGAAATAAAATACAAGTTAAAGATCAGGATTCGTATTCACAACATAGACAACAACAGACTTTCCAATGATTTCACAGAGATTATAGAGATCAGAAAAAGATGTCGATCTCTGTTCATTGTTATCGAGTTTTGTTGTAGTGGGATCTAAATGCATCTTGATAGAAGATCAAACAACATCAATGGTTGCTTATTTAGTTTTACCAAGCTAAAATCAAAAGAAAATGTTCATTGAACGAAAAGATGATGTCGAGATTGTATCTTTTGTTCAAAATAAATAAGTAACTGAATGAATGAATGATGAATTCAATGCGACAAAAATGACATGCTAGTTATATTTAGGAAAAAAAGGCTAATCAAGCTAATTTGATTGCATTTTCCATCATAGCTAACATGTCGAGTTCGTACAAGCAGATGCAGCAACAACAATTAGCTTTAACTGACTCGAAGAGGAGAAGAAGAAGAAGAAGAAGAAGGAAAAAATTCGATAGCTAGACCGAAAAAGAAAGAGAGAGAGAGAGGGGAGGAGAGAGAGAATGAGAACTTACACTGAGATGGAAAGAAAAAAATATAAACAAACACAAGAAAAAAACAGAACAAATGATTGATCTTACTAACAAATGTATTTGGCTTCGGCTACGTACGATATAGATATTATTTATTCATGTATTGTCAACGAAGTTTTGATGTCAAAAAAGTCTGCTCATCTATCACAATCAACGTACACTTTCATGTCAATATGTAAACGACAACGGGAGGTTTTTTATTATAAAGATCTCCAATGATTTGAAAAAGAAAAAATAAATCTTGACAGATGACACTAGATGTTGCTCGAATTCGAGATATAGAAAAAGATTAGATGATTCTCTTGATAATTTATTAGCATTAAGCCAATGTAAATCGAGCTTTTCATCAGATTAGAAAAGTGAGAAAATAGACAAGTTACTTCCTATCAAAAATCAATATTAAATGTATCATTTTACATTCTATATATATATTTTTGTTTTTCTCTCTCGCTCTCCAAAGAGAATCTTATCATTGATGATATTCTAACGTTCGTTTAAAAATGAAGACAGTTTTTTAATTAGAACTACTAATGAAGATGAATGAAATGAAGTTCTACTCGATCATCGAACGAATCGAATTGTCAAAAGAGATAATAATGGTTTTGTTTTCTGTCAATAGGAAAAAAATTTACGGTGACAACTCGTCGACAGTACAATATTCACATGACAAATGACTTTAACATAAATTTGCTTTTCATTCGAACTTTAATCAATGAACCATTTCTTCACATTTGATTTAGTTTTTGTTTTATATACGTATATGATATGACAAAACACAGTTGAATTTTAAATATTTTCGAGAAATTACAAATTGACATTATCCAGAATAATAAAAAAAAACTTCGATTGATGACAAGTAGAATCTTTGTTAGATAAAAACAGAACTAATCGAAACATCTATGTTTGACTTGAATCGTTCATAAGAGACAGAATTTATTTTTCGATAGATTTTTTTTGTTAAAAATGAATTTCTACGTTCAATAGACAAATATTTCTCTTGATTATCGATGACGCCACCTAACTATCCTGATTATCATTTGAACCCATCAAAGTGCGACATCCGTCGCTGTTTTACTTGATATAAGCGACACCCAGAAAAAATTTTGCCATGTTTTTCTATTGAAAATCTATGTTGATTTAGTAAAATTGATTTTTTCTTTCTACTTTTTTTGATTATTTTATTTCTAAACTCAAACAATCTTTTCGTTATTATTCATTTTGAACAACAACAACATAATAACACGCAAACAAATATCTACGCAGCAGTCATTCGTTCGGTCGACGACACGATGTCTATATATGCTCTCGCGAATGATCACATGTTTTGATTTCTTCCTTTCATCGAAGAATTTTTTTTTCTACTTTTTGCATCGACAATGGTCAGCTGATTTTTTTTCTCTCTTTGATCATCATATCGACAATTAAGGAAAAAAAAACATTTTTTTTCTCTTCGAACACAAAAAAAAAAGAACAAATCAACATCGAAGAACAATCATAACATTGATATATATATATACTATACTCTAGTACTTTTTCAAGGTCGTTAGAACTTTTTTCTTCTTTTCTTTTACAGATTTATTTCTCGTTAACAAGAGTCTTTTCTTTTACGCGATTTTTTATTGAACAATGTGCTCACCGTCACCTGGAAAACGTCGAATAGACACTGATGTTATTAAACTGTAAGTTTTCTTTCGAACAAAAAGTCGAGAAACGAAATCATATTTTGAACTGTTTTTTTTTAGTATCGAATCGAAACATCAAGTAACATTAATGTCGGGTCTCAATGAATTCATGGTTAAATTCGCAGGACCGCGTGAAAGTAAATCGAAACGATTTCATTGAATGACAACAACAACAATTTTTCTTTAGCTCCATATGAAGGCGGAGTCTGGAATATTCGAGTTGATCTTCCTGAAAAATATCCATTCAAATCTCCATCGATCGGTAAGTAGATTTTACCCGTCAATGACAAATTAGGTCGCACATGTCCGCTTATCTCAAATTTGATTACACAATCATATGTACTTTTATAATTTTTCTTTTCGACAAGGTTTTATGAATCGAATTTTTCATCCAAATATTGACGAAATGTAAGCATACGACGAATCGATTCGGTTTCTTTTTCATCGATTTTTATGATTTCACAGGTCCGGTACTGTTTGTCTCGATGTTATTAATCAAACTTGGACACCGATGTATGGTATGTCGATGAAAATTTTGTTTTCTTTCTTGGATAATGAAAACAATCATTTAGATCTCGCTAATATATTCGAATCATTTCTTCCACAATTACTTGCCTATCCGAATCCGGTGGATCCGTTAAATGGTGATGCTGCTGCACTTTATCTTCACAAACCCGAAGATTACAAGAAAAAAGTCAGAGGTTGGTTATCAATTGACACATTAGTTTGAGTTCGATTATTTATTATTTTTTTGTTTTTATTTGAAAAGAATATGTTCAACGTTTTGCCACAGCTGATATGGCTGAAAGTTTTTCATCATCGATCAATGGTCAATCGTCAAATAATTCATCATCAAATACGAATTCAAATCAAACGAATGGCACAAATAATTCGAATCAAACAAATAAAAATGAATCGGACGATGAAGTATTGAGTGATTTTAGTGAAGATGAAACTGCCAATATGGATTTAGAATAAATCATCTATGATTATTCTTTTTTTTCTTCTTTCGAATTATTTTTCTTTTGCAGTATATATATATAAAACTTGTTTTCTTTTTTCTTCTTTCGATCATTATTACTATTATTTCCTATACATAGCCTCCTATTTGTTTATTTCATTATGCGTTTAAGTCGAGTTTTTTTTTTCATTTCTAGAACATTTTTTTGGGTGAACGACAAAAGAAAAAGAAAATCTTTGTTCCTTTTTTTCCTTGCTTTTCTTTTGTTGTCATTCAATCTTTTTTCTTCTTCTGTATATAAATACTTATGTAAGCGTTCTCTCTTTCTTTTTTTTTGGCTTTTTCCATACGTAGAGACAACAAAAACACACACACACACATAACACATATTCAGTATTTTCTTCTAGCCCAATGAACATTACACACAAGCACATCCTTTCTTTCGCCTATATCTTAACGCTTTTGCTCAGGTTATCACTGTTGCGCATCATCATCATCATCATCGTTTTTTCTTTTCGTTGTCTTTGAAATTCTTTATTCCATTTACTTATGTTTAACTCTATCCGCTATTTCATTTACATTACATTATTTGTCTATCATCATACGTCGTATGTTTTCTTCATTTTCTTGCTGTAGATCGTGCGAAACCGGAAAAACAACTAAAAATAAAGAGAGTACGTTTTTGCCATAATGATTAGATGTATTTATTAAACGTAGAATGTTCAAGAAGAATATACAAAAATATAAAATGAGAAAAGAGTAAATAATAATCATACGAACAAGAGCACAAAAAAAAGAAAGAAACGAATAAACGAAAAAGAGAAACTTCACAATATATTCTAGAAACATATACACAAGCGAAGAAAAACAAACGAGAATATTTAGTGTATGTACTAAGTTCAGATAGAGATACTCAAAGGAAAAGTACTTGAATTATTTACAAATAAAATACAACGAAAAAGAGAGAAAGAAAAAAAGAAAGACAGATAATGTTGAATTAAGACTTGAAGAGAGATTTATCACATAGCGTTACAGATTGTTTTTATTTTTGGATTTATTCAATGTACAAATTAGAATCATCACCGAAATTTGATGATCCATCGGAAAATAAACGTATACGAGTAAAATCCCATGATAACAAAGGATTATCATCGTTGGACTGATCAATCTAAATGAATGAAAATTAAGAATAGATTTTCAAAAAGCATTCGTTCAACGAACATGATTAGTAAATGTATTCTGTCGAGAAGTTGTTGATAACGGGAAAAAACGTGAATCCGAACTTGTATTTAAAAATGGCGATAAAATCGTTTCATAACCATCATCGGGCGATGAAAATGGTATTCCGGCTAGACGAAGTAGATCAGGCGTGAAAAACTCATCGTGTGTTTTCGATAATTCAAATGGAAGATTTTCGTTAGTATTGAATTTATTATCGGATATTTTCGGAGTTGAAATCGGTTTCGGACTGTATGTCGGCATATTTACATTTCGTCGAAGTGGTTGAATATACACGTATCCTTTTAGAAAAGAAGAAGCAGAAACAATAAATTCAATATGTTTTGTCATTTCATCATTACTCTGTGGATTCGACGATGATGGATCAGTTTTATTAGCTGTTGCAGCAAATTCGACTTTGAGCTTTCGTCCTTTTAAAATAGCTCCATGTGTTTGTTGACGCGCTCGTTGCGCATCATCAGCATGAACAAAACGTACGAATGCGTAAGATTCATGGAATTTTGCACATTCATCAATAAGACCGTACGGTGAAAAAAATCGCCAAAGATCCCGTTGTGTTATACGTGCTGCCATATTACCAACGAATAATTTATGTTCATCCATAAGGTTTTTTTCTTCTTCTTCTTCTTCTTTACTGACGAGATGTTACTATCGAACTGACTAAGATGGTAAATGGATGATAGTATAGGCAAGATGAAAATTGTTCTTCTCCTTCTCCTTCTTTTCGATTGTATTTTAAATGTACATACATGACGTAAACAGAAAAGAAAATACTACGACGTCAGTAAATCTTTTTCTTGAAAAGATAGATCACGTGCTGATGTATAAATAAACAAAACAGAAGAAAAAAGAAATTTTTTTTCATGATCATTTGTTATAGATTCACTTGCATCCTGACGCATACACAGTCATCATTTTGAAATGATATCATATGATAAACATAAATGAAGAAGAATCTACTGTTTTTAGTTTGTTGAGATGAGATTTCTGACTTTCGTTTTTCAATAGATTCAAATAAACAAAATAGAAGACAGAAGCAAAGTGTATTCTTAGGTCACAAGCATAACATTATCATTTGTTATGTCTTCAGTTGTATCCTGATAGATACGATCATAATTTTGTAATGGTATCATGCGGTAAGTAGTTGAAGATCTTCAATAAAGAAAATAAAAATACGCTAGAAAATATGATTGATTTGTTACTTTAAAAATGGAAATTTTCGATGTTGATATGTATAAACACATAACATAATTGAAAAAAGAATTGAAATTGACATTGAAATGCTTAGTATCAATACGGAAAAACTATGTCCGGCTAAGCATGGCGAAAGATTTAATGTATTAATAAGCGATTCTTGTCCGTATCGATCGAGACATCTAAATGATTGTTGAATTTATATTTTCGAAGAGAATGATTTAAGAAAAAAGAAAAGAACTACGTTATTTCAGTTTTGTTTTGAGTTTTAGTAAAATCAATTAACCAACGAAGAGCACATGAATCACAAGGAAGTGTATGACTTGAAATATCTAATTTATCGAATTTATTCATTGTTAATAACGGACGAAAGATATCTTCATCAAATGTTGTCAATCGATGATTGCGTAAATCAAACTAATTCATAAAATAAGGTTTTTTTTCTGTTTTATTTCATTGACAGTCTGGTATTTATCAAATAGATGACACGGAAAACTTACTATTCTCAATCGTGTTAATTTTTTCCAAATACAATTGTCAATTTGTTGAGATGATAAATTAACTAAATATAATTCTTCAAGTTGATTTAAATTGTTGAATAATGAACATGGAAAATTCGTTGTTGATATCGAATTGAGATGAAGAATTTTCAAAGAATTCGGCAAATGATTTTGTTTTTTTGATTTTAAATTGAACGGATTTACCGAAAGATTGAGTTCATTTAATTGTGGAGTTAAATCGAAGAGATTCGATGGAATTCTATCAAATGAATTATAATCAAGTCGAAGTTTAGATAAATATGGAAGTGTAAAATTGAGATTAGGCATTGATTTCAGAAGATTATGTTCGAGATTCAATTCAGTTATATTACGAATTTGTGCGAAACAATGTTCATCAAATGAATCGAGACGATTTTTACTGAAAATAATCTTTTTTAAATTTGCCGATAGATTCCATTGAATGTACGTGATATTTTTCGAACAAGAAAATTCATCGAAATCATTTTCATCGAAATGAATTTCTTGTAAATAGTTTAATGTTGAAAATGATATGAATCGATTGTCGATTAAATACGGATTGATATGTTTCAATGAATTAGTTAATTTAAGAATTTCTAATCGAGGAAATCGTTGATTCGAAAAGAAATCTTCGACTATATGTTCAATTGGATTATGACTAAGATCGAGCAGTTTTAAATTAGGATACGAAAGATTTAATAAATGTAATACATAGATATGATTCGATGTTAAATAAAGATATTCAACTGATGAATAATTTCGAGTTAATAACTGTATTTTATTATTATCCAAATGTAGAATAGTTAAATGATGATTGGCAGATAAATCAGGCAAATCAATTAGATCTGTGTTGATTAGTGATAATTGTGTAAGATTAGTGTAAGACGATAGTTGAGAAATAAAACTTGTATTTGAACAAATAAGTGATGTCGAATCATTGAATGTAAATTGACAAGCTTTTGCTAATTGAAAAAGAAAACCTATTAGAATTATTTTGATATGTTTCATTTAGTTTCTTTGTTTTTTCGTCTGTTTTTCCAATAAATAATTGTTAATAGTTGTTACTGCATTGAAGCATATTGCTGAAAATATCGTTTGATTCTTATGGAAGCAAACATTTGGACGAGCATGTCGTTTATAAGACAAGCAAAACAAACAAGAAATAATAAATCAACCACTTTTCTCTGCGATAATGTTCGACCGTTATTAGACGATGATTGAGTATGGATGAATTTGCAAAGGAGAATGGAAAGATAGAGGAAAGGAAGCGAATAACTTCGATATATACAACATCTGTGTTAATGATGTTGTTTGTCGAATGGCAACATGAATAAGAAAATCGTTTATATGATGTATACATTAAAGTTTATCTAAGAAATCAGTCAGACTCGATCTAGTGAAAATCAGATATGCATACGTTCAAGATTACGAATAATTCTACGAGAATGTCAACGGTCATTTGTTCGTTAAATGTTGTGTCAAAATATAATGACAGAAAGTTGACAAATATGACATAGTTAAGTTTATCGTGTTCTATGTCAATACAATCTCGTGGTCGTAAAAAACATTCGTTTAGTACGTTCTAGCAGACAGAATTTGTCAGTTTCTCAATCTTTTGTTTTATCAATTAGAATCGATCGATTAACAAGAGTTCTTTCGATACTATGTCAAAACCAAAGACATGATCACTTCTATGAAGTTTATTTTTTGTGATCCACATCAACGCTATGAAAATCTTTGTTGTTTTTTATCAAATAGAGAGAGAAAAATGAACTTGAATGATATAGAAGTAAAGAACGAAAGAAGAAGAAGAAGAAAAAACAATACAAGTTGGTTCGCATTTAAAAAAAAACAAATTGACGGACAACGAACAAACGAAACAAATATTGTCAATGAAATCAAAGTGAACGACATTGACTTGATTTTATTCGTTTTTTTTGTGTATAATGTAAGAATCAAGATTGGTTGATTAGTTTATTTACATCTTGCTCTTAGAGAATGATACGCGAAGATGCATCGAATCAGCCAAACGATAATTATGTGTATTCTAAAAGAGAGTAAATATAAAATTAAAGCAAAAAATGTCGAAATTCTATTACAATTAAAGCTGCAATTGCGTCTTCAATCGTTTCCATTTCGACGAGTGCCATTTTATGATCTTTTTCAAAGTATTTAAAACGTTTGATTGTACCATATTGAGAAAAAATCTTTTTCAATTCGTCTTCGGATGTTTCATTCCTTAGAAAAACAAAACAAACTAAAATTCAATATCATCCCATAGAACATAAAACATACGGTATATTTGACAAATGAAGAATATTTCCCGGTGGGAAAATGTTATTATAATTTTTCGAGCCCGGTTTTTTGAAACGATGTAACGGCGAATTCGTAAAATCTTTCGTTAAACCCATATCCTACAACAAAAAAAAACGATAATCTTCATTATTCTCTATAGATTTCAGCTCGTACCGAAGAACCATCTTTCGGCATTTGCACGAATTGATGTTTCGAAAATGAGACTTTGATTTGTTTGCCAAACATGGTGATATGATCAAGATTTTGATAAGCTAAACAAAAAATAGATCAGCAAAATCATAAAAAACTCATTTCTCGATCGACTACACATACCGACAGTTGCCTGTTGTGGCGTTGCGAATTGTATCAAAGCTGAATCTTTCTTGTTGAATAGGATTTTTACCCGATGCACGTCACCATAGACACCTAAGCGAACAGTTTCAAATGATGATTTCAATTTCATAACAATTTCTTTTTTCAGTCACAAAGAGAAAACTCTAGAAGGTTAGATTTTTTCGTTTTGACATTGAAGTTTGCTGGTACACCTTCTATATTCTCCTTTCATCTTTCAGAGATTATGAAATAGTTGAGAAAATATAAAAGAATGAAAAGTTCGGTCTGCCGGTTGTTTTCTCTTAATGATAAAATAAGAGACAAACAAACACGAGCATTTTGATTGAAAACAAAAAAAAACATTTGATTCAATATAAAGTGTGAAAAGAAAGAGAAGATAAAAAAACATACCGAATAGTGTGAATAAAGACTCTGGAGTGGTCATCTAATCGTCCGGACGAGAAAAATAAAGAAAAAAAAAGAGAAAATAAAGAAAAGAAAATGAAATAGAAAGATTATCTTATTGAAGACAACTAAAATTAAAGTCAAAAGAAAAACAAAACAACCACCAAAAGGATTGTTCTCGTTTTTTTGTTATTCCCTTTTTGGCTCTACTCACATCTTCATTGAGATTCGAAACAAGAATAACCGGCCCGTTTTGAACCGACATCATGTGCGGATTCGATTGTTGTTGTTGCGCTTGCGGATGAACGGCGTGCATATGTGCAGCTGCGACATGATTCGGCGGTAGGCCGTGCATCGTCGATGCTTGAGGGTGAACGGGACCATACGGATGTCCGTATTGAGGAGGAGGAGCAGCCGCACCTACCATCGGATTGTACGCACCCGATGCCGGTTGTAACGGACTCATCATGTGACTACTACCGCCGGGCATGTCGTAGTTTGGCGGACCGGCTGATGATTGCGGTCGGCCACGAGCTGCAGCCCCGTAGTAATCTGAAATACGAGATGAATTGTCGAGTTTTTTGTGCTTTCGATTGAAGGAGAATCCTACCGTAGTGATAATCTTCATTCGAGCCCGATCGTTGTAATGGAAGGAGATTTCCGTTTGAATGCATTCGTTCTGAAAATGAAACTATTGAAAAACAGACGAATGATTCGAGTTGGCAGTCGTACCGTAATCTTGGCCTTGCGATTGATGTCCTTCGCCGGTCGGCAAAGTCGGATTGGTGTAGTCTCGACTTTTGTCATTGTTGTATTTAACCGCGAGTGAGAGCAATTTCGAGTATTCGATATGAAGCTAAGAGAAAAACACGAGAATTTTTGAAAAAAAAAGTTTTTCTCGGGAACAAAATAAATGATCAGTTTTGACTTACTGTACAACAACCATTGTAGATATTTTGTCCGTGTAATTGCTAAAAACACGAAAGGAAATCAAATCGAAATCGAGTTATCAATGGTGGATTTACTAGTTTAGCTTGTGCAGCTGAATTGGCGTCTTTCATTTGAATTAATGCTTGAAATTTATCTAAACAAATCATTTTGAAGAATTGAAAAATCAATTCAGTCATCTCATCGTACCGTTTTTAGTGAACGTTATGATTTTAAGAACTGAGCCAAATTTATTGAAAATCTAAAACCATCAATCTCGAATTCAATTTTCTCGTCTTTTCGAATTCAATTACTTGATAGAGAACATCAATCGTAACGGGATACAACATATTCATAACACTAAGACGTAGAACACAATTGAGTCCGCCTTTCTGTGCAGTTTCATAGAGATCAGTGGCTTGTGCTAATGCCACATGTGCTTGTTGATTTGTTCGATTGGATGGATCGGTACGAAGTTCGCCGTGATTAGAAAATTGTGCAAAGATTTGTCGACCATTTAGCATTGCTGGTGCTGAATTAAAGTAATCAACCATTTGTTTAGCTGATTCAGTTGCATCGAATTCGAGAAACGCCTTTGAATTCAAAATTGAAATCAAAATCCAAACAAAATTTTCGTTTTCTACTTGTGCTTTTTTTCGTAAATTTAAAAAGTTCGTTACTCGACCGAATGGAAGACCAAGTTGAACGACTTCAACTTCATTTGCTTCGATATTTCGTAAATGAACAACACGAGAAGGCAAAGCCGGCTCCGATCGACTCTATTTTTTATGTTTTAATAGCAAACATAACACAAACAATCGATTTCGTCATACTTTTTTTGCAATATCCATCATTTGAGAAGTACCATTGCCATGACCGTCAACACTTGAATCAAATTCATCGCCTGAAAATGTGCGCTAAAACAACAAAAACGACGTATTTATTCCGAGATTTCGTCGAGTTTCTACCTTCATATTGATCTAAAAACGCAAACAAATGAATAAATAACACGAGAAAAAGAAGTTAACGTTACATTATTCGAGCACAGACGCAAACACAAGTCTGTTAGCTCGTAATTGGATGTTGGATTGAACGTTTTGAAATGTTTCCACTTGTATTGGTGGATATTTCTGTACTCGTCCGAACTGAATTAATCGGACAACAAAAATCGAATGAACGAATGGAAGTCTGTTTTTTTTGGTGTCGATGAGAAGAAGAAAAAACAATGAGCGGAAACTAGAACATAAATCTGATCCGTCTATCTTTCTTTACTGTTTACCAATAATCGTTGTTGATCTCAACGATATCTACCAATCAAAAATTAGCAGTCGAAAAAAAATTTATTTTCCGAATTCAAACAGTTTTATTTTCGATTTATTGAATAAAAATAATAATAGTTTATGATTGTTGAATTATACTTCGATTTTTTTCGATTGGCTGTTCAATCTCACCAATAACCAATACGAATGAGTCATCAAACGGTGAATACGTCTTCCAAGGAAGAATATTCTCGTTCCTTTGTTACTAATCATATTGAGTTTTTATTTAAACAGCTTGTTGTGTGCAAGATAATTTCGAATTCGATTTTGAAATGACAACAGAAAATAAAGACGAAATTTTGAGCAATTTCATTGCTATAACTCAATGTTCAAATGATGAAGCCACACGTTACTTAGAAGCAGCACAATGGAATGCACAAACAGCTATGGAGATTTTCTTCGATAACGGTGGACCTCAAGCCGGTGAACCCATTCATCCAACGAATCCAGCATCATCTGGCACAAATATTGGTGGTTCGTAGGCATTTGTTTGAGTTGAAGAGAAGAAACAATCTTGTGTTGGATTTCTAGGGCCACAAACATCCGGTGGAACGGGTGGATATGAATCTGATGATGAAAGTCCTCTGCAAAATGCAATCGAAGAGAGTCTTCGATCAACAGCATCTGCAGCAGCAGTGTCGAAAAAGGAAACGGAAAAAAAACCTGTCACATCATCGAAATTTGGTACAATTGGTAATTTACAAAAAGATGAAGAACAAGACAGTTCCGATGAAGAAGGTAATTGCAATTTTTAGGGTTTAAAAAAAAAATTTATTTACATTCAGGTCAAGCGTTTTATGCCGGTGGATCGGAACGTAGTGGTCAGCAAATAATTGGACCACCAAAAGGCAAAGATACTGACAAAAAAGTAACGAAAATCTTCGAAGCCGCTCGTAAACAAGGTGCTATGGAATTAGATGAAGATGCTAACGATCGTTCAACTCAAAACAAAGCATTCGGTGGTGTTGGATATAGTTTAGGCGATGATCGTACACCATCTCGATCGTTTGGTGAATCAGCAAGTGCACAAGCAGCAGCTGCAGCCAGCAATCGACCTGAACAAGTTCCACTTCGATTCTTTTCGAACGGATTTACTGTTGGCGATGGTGAACTACGTAAATTCGAAGATAATCAAGAATTCATGGAATACATCAAACGTGGCGAAGTACCACCTGAACTTCGAAGTCTCTCAGCCGGTGGTCGACAAGTCGAAGTACGTAAACCCAATCGAATGAGAACCTCGACGATCAACTCACTTTTCTCTAGGTTCGTCTCGAAGACCATCGTGGCGAAGAATACAAAGCTGTTGCACCTCAATTCAAAGCTTTTGGCGGTGCTGGCCATATGCTTGGCTCGCCTGCACCGAATGTCACACCGTCAACAACGACACAAGCTCCGATCAGATCGGCAATGGCAACAGGTAGCAGTGCGTCGTCAACGTCGACTGATGTCAGTCAATTAGAAAAACTTGCTGAACAACAATTGAAATCGTCGTCATCGTCAACAACGATGCGGCTTCGTCTACCGAATATTTCAACGCCATTACGTGTTGTTATTGATCTTGGTCGTACGTTAGCTGATGTACGAAAGTTTCTTAGTACGAATATTCCATCACTTCAATCGAATCAATTTGAATTCATCGAACCACCGTCGACGAAAATCAAACGTGAAGATGAAAATAAAACAATCGGTGATGCTAAACTAACCAATGCTGCACTTGTTGTTCGAGCTCTTAATCTATAATTTATGCATGTATAAACCCAAATAAAAAACAGAGAGAGAGAGAGGGTGAGAGAGAAACGATCATCTGATGTTCGATATTTCTCTTTAATTAAGCATTCGATTTTCTTTCTTTTTTCTTTTTATTTTCTTTTCTTATGAATAAAAACACAAAAAAAACAAGACATACTATAGGAAAAAACATGAATCATAGTTGTGCAATACTTTCAGATTCACGATGACGACATGCATTGCTTAAATATACTTGTATCGCGATTGCTTTTACTAAATACAAAGGTTCTAACAAATAGATTTCAATCGAGAGAGTAAAGAAAGATCGAATTTGTTTAATCGAAATAGTTTTTCTAGATTGAAAAGCATGGCAGAACAAACTGATGCGTTAACAAACATCATCACTATCGATGGATCATACCTCGAAGGCGTAGGTAGAATTCTCATTTGACAGACTCGTATTGTTTATGTTAAAAGGGCGGGCAAATACTTCGTAATTCGACTGCATTCAGTGTTCTACTTGGCATACCTATTCGAGTAGAAAAAATTCGTGCTGGTCGAGCACAAGGTGGATTACGACCGCAACATTTGACAGGCATACAACTGCTAACACGTTTATCTGAAGCGAAATTGTCTAATGGAAATGTTGGTGCAACAGAAATCAATTTTACACCGAAAACAATCAATGGGGGAAATTATCTAGCTGACACGAAAACGGCTGGGTAAAATGAAAATGAAATGATTAAAAAAACGTTGTTTTCTTTTGTGTGTACGTGATAATAGAAGTGTTTGTTTGATGATGCAAACGGCTATTCCTTGTTTATTATTTGGTAATACTTCATCTCAATTGAGATTACTCGGAGGAACAAATGCAGAGTTTGCACCTGAAATTGATTATTATTCATTAGTAAGAATGAAAACTAGTGCGAGATGGAAAGAGATTCGATTTTAAAATTTAGATTTTTCAACCAATTGCTAGACGATTTAATTTTAGTTTCGATATGGAAATCGTTCGACGGTTAGTTTAAGAAGTGATGAAAATGATTTTGTTCTATGAATAATTTGTAGAGGGTATTATCCCAAAGGTGGTGGCGAAGTTCGTATCGTTGTCAATCCAATTGATCAATTAAACGCTGTAGATTTAACCGAATTTGGACAGATAAAAAGATTTTTTGGTCGATCTTTCGTAGCAGGAAATCTATCGAAACGTGTAAGAAGAAAAGAAATTCAATGATTATGTTTTTCTTTTGAGAACTATAAATCTTTAGATTGCACATCAAATGGCAGAGACAGCAGAAAAATTAATACATAAACAGTATCCTCAAGACATTCCTGTTGAAATCGAAGTTGTTAAAGAACCAGATAATCAAGCTGTTGGAACGGCAACTGGAATCATGTAAATACACTTGCACATGGATCTCATTTGATATCTTTATTAAATAAATCTGTATAGAATTGGAGTAGAAACAACAACCGGTTGTTTACTTGCAGCAAGTGCATTAGGTAGACGAGGCTTAGCAGCGGAGGATGTTGGTAAACAAGTTGCAGAAGACTTACTATGCGATTTAACTTGTCAACCATGTGTTGATCGACATTTACAAGATCAAGTGTGTTTGCTCTTTTATTTGAATTCGAAATATTTCTTTATGAATCTTCGTTCGATTTTTAGTTAATCATTTTAATGGCATTGGCGAAAGGTCATTCAAGAATTCGAGCTGGTCCATTAACTGATCATACGAAAACAGCAATTGCTGTTGCTGAACTTCTGACAAAAGTTTGTTTGAATGACATACGTATATGCGTTGATCTTGATGATATGCCATTCGTTTAGGTTAAATTTACTGTAACAGAAGTTTCACCACCTTCAAACGGAAGAAATCCGTCAGCTGCCGCTTCCAATGTACCGAATGCGTCGTTTATTATTGAATGTGAAGGTTTAGGTTATCAGCGACGAACATAAATCTTCTTTTTTTTTATACATTTCTCAATAAAAAAAACTAAAAGCATATATGAATGATGTTTTCTAGATAAACACTGATTATTTCAGACAGAAAACAATGCCTGTAAAAGAAGTATCCAATGGTAATTTGAACAAAGAATTGCAACAAGCTGGTGATAAATTAGTAATGATTGATTTCTATGCAACATGGTATGAATAGTTTTTTTTCTGTTTTTGTTGAGAATATTTAAACTTAAGTTCATTTTTAGGTGTGGTCCATGTAAAATGATTGCACCGAAAATCGAGAAACTCAGTAGTTCATATTCAAATGTCATTTTTTTAAAAATCGATGTCGACAAATGTCAAGTAAATGAAAACAATAGTTCAATTGTTTTTGTTAATTAATATTCATGTTTCGTAGACTGAAAGTCAAGAGTACGAAATCAGTGCTATGCCAACGTTTGTTTTTATTCGTAGTTCAAAAGAACTTGAACGTATTCGTGGTGCGAATATTGATGCTATTGAAACAGCATTGAACAAATATGCGAAAGAGACAAGTGCATTTTCGGGCGAAGGTCATTCGATGTTGGAAACAAACGCAGAAAGTACATCGACAACAGTACCGATTGTCGAATCCGATCGTGATCGTCTTGAGAAAGCAGCTCGAGAACGTTTTAGTAATGTGGAGGATGGAGAAAAATTGACAGCACTTCGTCTTCGTCTGCCTGACCTAGCAATTCCGATTACTATTCGTTTGAGTGTCAATCAAACATTGAACGATGTTCGACATTTGATTTGCGAGACAATACCGATGTTTGACGAGACACCATTCGAATTTTTCGAACCACCAGCAACAAAAATTCAACTCAATGATGAATGTAAAACACTCGAAGAAGCTAAATTAACCAATTCAGCGTTAACAATTAGAAAAATTTAATCGAACAAAATCTCATTTAATTATTTATGTTTTTTTTTTCTTTTATTTAAGAAATAAATAATCACGTTTCATTTTGTTCTTACCAAGAACAGAAAACAAAAGGCTTAGATTTTTGACTTTCTCAACAAACACGCATGAAGAAAACCCGCTTTTTCTCGTGGAGGAGTGGTGTATGTTGGCAAATCAATAGAGAGAGAGAAAAGAGAAGAAAAAAAATGATTTGTGTTCTGTTGTTTTCGTAGGAGAACAGAGAAAAACGACCGAACCAACGAGTATCTAATGTAATTTTTCCTTCTTTCTCGTAAATAAAGCCCATACACTCGTTCGAAAGCGTTGTTTACTCGTAAGAAAAAAAGCAAGAGACATATAGACAGAAATTATCAATAGAGATCCTCTAGTTTTTTTTTATGACCAGATGTTTCGACTCATAGAATAAATAAGCATCACAACGAAACGAACAACTTTACCTCCAAATACTGTTCGAGTGAGAGTTCATATCTGCAGGTAGTGTTCAAAACAAAGGAGTTCTAATCGCTGTTATTTTCTTTCGTATATATAACGACGTATATATCCACGGGCAAAAATCTCCATTTTAAATACAATTGTTTTATCGAGTGAAATTGTCGAGCCAGTAAAAATGAAATTGTCATTACTACATGTGCCTTTTTTTTCAAGTGTCTAGAGTGGATTTGTGATATGAGTCGAGGGAGAGAAAGAGAAATTTTCTCCAGTAGTCAATTGAATCGACCTTGAGAGTAAGACGAAAAAAAATCGAAATGTTATTTCAATTTTTCTTTTCTTTTTTGTTAAGCATAAATCAGATGTACAATCGCACAACGCCATAAACAAGAAAAAAATCTAGTTTGTATCAAATCGATCGATCAATAAGGACACACGAAAAGTACATTTCCTATCGAATTTCATTTTTCTCTCTTTCGATTTGACTTTGTCGATTTACTATCGCTCCTTCTCTCTCTCTCTCTTTCGCTTCGTATTGCAGCGATAATTTACACTTGACTGATAAAATAAGGTTCGTATACAACACGTGCGTGTATGCGTAGGCATTTTGTATCAATTAGATATCGAATAGATTGATTTCCGATCAAACCAACTTAGAAAATAGTTGTTCGAATTATTTTGATTAGTAGAAATAATAGGAAAAATTTGTTCGTATGTTGTGCTTCAGTAATTACCATTAACCTTTGATCAAGTCTATGTATGAATGTTGTCTATCATTTGGGGATCATCGACTTGATATATCACCTGGAGTGATGTAGGCATTTTTTTGCTTGTTTATGATGGTTGTCGGAACGATCTTGCGAGAGAAAGAAGAAGAGAAAATGATAGGCGGCTAACTACCGCGAGAGAAAAAAATATACACCACCACCCGGTGATAATATTGTTGAGACAAGACAAAACATCTGTAGACAAGAGAATAATCAATCGTTTGATATGGATATATGTGTATACTTTTTTTTGATTCGATAGTCTTGACAAAACGACTTTGAACTAGTCAATAATTTCTTGTTGACTCGATAGACAGATATTCGTTGCAAACGATGTATTTACATGTAGGTCAATTCAGGCCAAGAGAAAAAGAAGAAAAGAGAAAGGAGAAAAACGAAAGATCTGCACTGAGTTTCTGTCAGTTTATCTTTTCTTTGCCTTTCCTTCCACGGGTGTCTTTTATATATATATTCTAACGATTACATAAGAGCAGCAATCGATTAACTCGTTCTCACTGTTATCTATCTCCTTTCCTTTTTCATATTATTCTATCGATGTATTGCATATACATCGAGTCCATCCTTAACGTGTCTTCCAATAGATAATTTTCTCTAGTAAATTAATAGATTTCGAGCGCAATCATTTATCAGTATCTTCGTTTCGTTTTTTTTTGTCGAACTTGTAAAAACGAAAAAAATAATCTATTTGTTGATTCTACGTCATTTTATGTAAGTTTTTTTTTTGAATATTACAGTGAAAATAATAGATTGAGAGAAAGCAAACGAGAGACAGAGAAAGAAAGAAACGAAAAAAAGAAAATGGACGAACTTTCGACTTTTTCTCTTCTCTTTTTCTCGACGAGATGAAGTCGTTGTTTATTTCTATTTAAATGCTAGTACATTGCCCTCTTTGCCTCCTCCACTGTTTTGTTCGTCGTTCCTGTAGTACGTTTTACTCCTCACTCCACGTTATACATTCTATTAACCGTCGTCGTATTTCTGTTTCTTCTCGCGATTTTTTCTCTCTCTCTCTCTCTCGTATTCTCTTCGATATTCGTCATGTCCTCACTTGTTATTTTGCGTTTTCTATCTACATATGCTTTTCTTTCCTCTTTACTGATTGATATCTTACAGTTAAAAAGGTCTTATTTTGTTTTGTTGTTACCACAGAAGGTCTCTCGTGTTTTTGCTTCTTCTTCTTTACAGAAACGAAGAAAAAAAAGAGAACCGAATGCCTATTCGACACACCTTTTCTTATCGTTTCTTTGATTTTTTGTTTTTAATTTTTAGTATTTTTCTTCTCCGTCTTCATTTCTTTGTCTCGTGTATTTATTTAAAATTTAAAAACAAAACATGAAACAAACAGTTGACAATCAATTAACATCTGAGTATACCAATTGCAATGGTCATCAAAATGAATCGAATTCAACTCGAAAAGATTCAGATAACGATGAATCATGTGGCAATAGTCCAACATCATCGTCATTATCATCATCGAACTTAAATACACATGAAGTACCTTCATCACCAGCAGCAGCCGTCGTATCAACAGACGGAAATGCTAATGAATTAGTTGTTCTACCAGAATCATCGTTTACCATTCGAATTCAATCATCTGGCTTAGATATATTTGATTTGCCAGTCACATCAAGCGAACTTGTTCAAGAAATTCATCAAGTTCTTATGGATAAAGAAGAAACATGTCATCGAACATGTTTTTCATTACAACTCGAGGGAAATATTCTAGATAATTTTACTGAATTAAAAAATATCGAAAATTTAAAAGATGGAAGTCTATTAAAAGTTATTGAAGGTTCGTTTTTTCCTTTAAATTTCATTATAAGATATAATTCTTAATTAATAATAGAACAATATACTGTACGTGAAGTACGTATTCATGTACGACATGTGAATGAATTAATTCATTCGTGTGATTTAATTGATTTATACAATGGAAATAATGGTTATTCATTATCGATTGTTAATGAAATTACTAATGGAGATCTTGCAACGAATACTGGTAGAAAATGACATCGAAATGAAAGAGTTGATTAGTTGATGTGTTGTCTTTTAGAACGAAAAAAAGGTGCAGAAACAAATGGAGTTGATTTCAATGTACCTGAATATCTTTTACCAAATCAAAAAGATGTTCTTCTTACACCTTTATTTTCAACAAATAGCAAAAATCGAGTATGTTAAATGGCAAAATTAATTTGAAATATTTGATTTTTTCGTTTTCAGCCTTTACAATGTCTCAAAATTTTATCATACAGCGGTTGGAATCCACCAAATGGTTCTCGAAAATTGCATGGTTAGAATTGAATTCAAAGATAACTACGAAAGTTTTCTTCTTGTTCGTATTTCAGGTGATCTGATGTATTTACAAGTAACAACATGCGAAGAAAAATCATTTCATATAACAGCTTGTACAAAAGGCTTTTATGTCAGTCAGTAAGTATACTTGATCTTTTTTTTTTGGCAGAAAAAATAAACATTAATTGAATTCAATTCAATTGTAGATCAACAGATGAAAAATTTAGTCCTAAACCGGTGCAACCCAAAGCTATTTTTCATTCACTTGTTGATTTATTGAATAATGTAAGAATAGAACATTGATTTTTTTTGTTTTCTAAGTTCGAATTTATGAATTTAGATTAGCCCAATATTTAAAAAGAATTTTGCTTTAATTCAACGTAAACGTTGTAGTAAACATCCATTCGAACGTATTCAAGTACCAAGTCAAATTCATCCATGGTTATCACCACGTTTCGAACATTCAACAGACTTTTTTCGAGCTGAAGATGGTAGAAAATGAATTGATTTAAATTAAACTGTTTTTATTTTCCATTTTTCTACTAGCTAATATAAATAAACTCGGACATGAAGATCATATACCTGGTCAAGTACGTGATTGGAATGAAGAATTACAAATCACAAAAGAATTACCAAAGAAATCTTTACCTGAACGACTTATTCGAGAACGTGCCATGTTCAAAGTACATAGTGATTTCGTTTCAGCTGCTATCCGCGGTTGTCAAGCTGTTGTCGATGGTAATATAATGGCAATTAATCCTGGTGAAGAATCAAAGTAAGCAAATAAAACCGAATCAATTCAACATTTCTCTCGAAATCGATCTTTTTGCTATATTTAGAGTTCATATGTATATTTGGAATAATATGTTCTTCAGTCTTGGTTTCGATGTAAAAGAACATTATAAAGATTTCGGTGGTGATGCTGCTGCTCATGCTGCACCAACCAATGATTTACAAGGTGTTCGTGCTATAAATACAATTGATTTAGATGGTTTACATACATTAGGCACAGTTGTTGTTGATTATCGTGGAATGCGTGTTACAGCACAGACAATTGTTCCTGGTATTCTCGAAAAAGAACAAGAACAAAGTGTTGTCTATGGTTCGACAGATTTCGGCAAAACTTGTGCAAGCAATGATAAATATAAAGAATTATTAGAAAAAGTTGCAACATTACTCAAAATCAAACCACATTCAATTCAAACTGAAAAAGGCGATGTTGTCGAATTGTTAACTGCTGTTGAATGCAAAGGCATTATTGGTAATGATGGTCGACATTATCTATTAGATCTTTTACGTATGATGCCACCTGATGTGAACTATTTACCAGGTAGTGAAGAAGAAAAGAAATTCTTTGAAAATCAAACTAAACAATTGTTTTTTTTTCAGTTGATATTGAACATCAATCACCAGCAATGAAACAATTAGATTATCCTAAAACGTATAAACATCGATTGTGTTGTTTGAGACAAGAATTAATCGATGCGTTTATTGAGTATGATTGATTGTAGATTTTGAGATTGATCGAAATTATAAAATATTCTTTTTATTCAGACAAAAATATGTTGATTTCTATCGTTCAATTGCTCTCAATCTATCGAAATTACGATCGACTGAAGTAGATTTTCATTTAAAAAAAAAATAGATCGATAAAATAAACGTTTTTTTAGTCTGCAAATACAAATGATTCAAATGAACAAACCAATGTCGAAGAAGCTAAACGTATTGTTAATGAAATCAGTGGTAAAAAACGAAATATTAGTGTTTCAAAATAAGAAAATCTTTTGATTTAGTCGAAGATAACAGTCGAGAAATTATTCAATCAGCTTGTCGATCAATTGGTTCAGTGAAAGACAATGAATTCGATGTTCGATTTAATCCAGATCTCTTTCAACCACATGTGACACTTAATCAATCAGTAGGATACAAAAGAGTTTATTTTGAATTTTTGAATCATTGTCTCGTGTAAATTTAGTCAACAGAAACAACAGCTGATATTAAATTATTAAAAGAAGCAGCTGAATATTTAGTTTTAAAACAAATTCCATTGATGATTCAAGATTTTCAAGATCATTCAGCTGTACCTGTCGATGGCGAAAGTCTATCGGAAGCAATGCATTCTAGAGGAATTAACATCCGTTATCTCGGTCGTGTTGCTCAACTTCTCAGTCAACAATCGTCACTTATCTATCTTTATGTAAGAATCAAAAATGAAAATATGATTCATTGATTTATCGATCTAGGAAATTGCTGTCAATGAACTTCTCTGTCGAAGTGCTAAACATTTATTTCGTAGTTATATTCAATCAGTTCCAACACATTTATTAGCTTATTCGATTAGTCATTTTTTGAATTGTTTCCTAACAAATGTTTCATCAGCATCGACAGATTTTCTTGCCGATGAATTATCATCAGTAAATTCAACATCAGGATCAGCTAATACGAATTCGAATAATAAAAAGAAAAATAAAAAACAACAACAACAACAACGAAAACAAAATCCATTGAAACGAAATGGTAGTTAGCTTTTCTCTTCAGTATCTGATCGTTTTTACTTATGTTATTTTCTCATATATAGAATCATTAGAATTCTCAGCAATCACATCGAAAATTCTCTGGTCACAATTATCAACTGAAGCTAAATCTCGATATAGTTTCGATTTGAATAGGTTAATTAAATTGATTTTTATGTCTTAGATTTATTAAATATTCGATTATTTTAGCGATGATATTGACAGTTTCTTAGAAAAATTCTCTATTCGTCGAACATGTATTCTACGTTCATTCTGTTTGAAAGTTGGTTTACAACTATCAATACGTGAATATCAATTCGAATCATCAAATAAATCAACACGAACAAATAATGAATGTTTCAATGAAGATGATATTGTTAATATCTACCCAGTTATTAAACAAGTTCCACCAAAAGTAAATTCTTTTAATTCAATAGAAAAAAAAAACTTTTGAAAATCATTTTAAATAGCCGACAGATGCATATCAATTCTTCACAACTGGCCAACAAAAGATTCAACAAGGTCTACTTCGTGAAGGTTTCGAATTGATCTCTGAAGCACATAATCTATTGAATAATGTCTACGGACCAATGCATCCTGAAATCAGCATGTGCTTACGATTATTAGCACGATTAAATTATATTATGGGTGATTATCAAGAAGCACTCTACACCCAACATAAAGCTGTTATGATGTCCGAACGAGTTCTCGGTATTGATCATCCACAAACAGCAACTGAATATGTAAGAAATAAAAGTTCATCTCGAAAAAGAAATTGAATTGTTCGATTTTGTGTTGTAGATTCATATGGCTTTGTATTCATTTGCCAATGGTCAAGCGATAAATGCATCGAAATTACTTTGCCGAGCAAGATATATTATTTTAACTTGTTGCGGAGAAAATCATCCACAAATAAGTTTAATCGACGTGAGAGAGAAATCAAACAAATCAATATAAATATAGATTTAATTAATTATTCGTATTTTCTAGAGTAATCTCGGTTTAATTCTCCAATCACATGGTGATTATGAAAATGCATTGAAATTTATGGAGAAATCTTTAGAATTAAATAAGAAGTAAATTTATTTTATGAATATAAATATCAATGAAATGTTTTTTCTGAATAGATTCTATGGTTTGAAGAGTTTGAAAGTTGCTCTTTCTCATCATCTCTGTGCACGTATTCAATCGTGTCGTGGTGATTTCCGATCAGCATTGAATAGTGAACGAGAAGCTTATCAAATCTATAAATTACAAGTAAATAAAACCGAAAAAAAATTGCCGAAATTAATATGTTCGATTTGAATAGCTTGGTGATGAACACGATCGAACACGTGAAAGTGCTCAAGTATTAAAACATTTAACTGAACAAGCTGTTGTTCTACAAAAACGAATGAATGATGTTGTCAAAGGTCAATTACTCATGATCCCAAGCATAACTGTACGATTTCGTTGTTGTTGTTTTTTTTCTTCTGAAAACAAAAATAATTCAATCGAATTATTTATTTAGATTCAACAGCCAAGTTTTCAAAATGTTTTGGAAATGCTTAATGTTGTCAATGGTATTCTATTCATTCAAATACGTGAAAAAGATCTGGATTTATTACGTGAAGAATTTGCTAAACAATCGACGAATGACCAACAACCAGCTACACCACCGGTTACGAAAATATCCGAAGCAGCCGAACAAGCAGCAGCATTAATGAATAACGAAGTTGATTAAAAACGGTACAGACTACGAAGAAATTTTCTATCTGTTATCATTTCTTTCTGTTTTTGCCTGATAGTCTGATACTTTCTCTTGTAGTTTCTAGGCCAATTTATCTTCATTTATTCTGTTTGTTTGTTCGTTTGTATGTTCAAGTGTTTCTTTTCTTTTTGTCTAGTCTGTTTGGTAGATTCAGTTTCTTTTTTTAGTTTAACACATTAACCTGTTAACAGTGTGATCGTATGTGTCTTTTTCTTCAACGAGTTCTATTAGGTCAATGTGTTAAGTGATGATCATCGGACTAGAAAATATCCGATTTGCTTGTTCTTTTTTTGACTTTGTTGTTTCTTTTCCCGAAAAAAACAAACAAAACAAAGTTTTTTTTTGTTTTTGTTTATTATTTTTTTTTCAGCAAACACATATACAAAAAATATATAACGAAATTCAAATTACCGATTTGTTAATATAAAGATAAACTTAATTTAATTGTTCACAAAAAGAAGAAGAAAACAAATTCAGATTTTCTCTACTAGATGTATTCGAGGATTTTAAAAGGCTCTTCTCTTCATTTCTTTTCATTTAAAAATAGAGGTAATAATTCGATTAATTTGCCAACATATAAACGTTCAGTATCAACTAATTGTGTAGAGATACTTCCTTGAAATTCAAATCTTAACGTAATAAAATGATAGATAAGACTCGGTTTTAATCGTACAATAAGATGATTGAACAACAGTGGCCAATCGAGTTCGATACGGTTAACTAACATCTAGAATAATTCGATCGAATGAAAGAATACTGAATAATTTTCAATATGAAAACATACGAAATCAATCTTAAACGTTGATGGTATTGTTTGATAGAGTTTTTTCGATATATGACGATTAAGATCAGTAAATCCGAATGATTTATCAACTGGTGTTATATCGAGATTTTCTGTTGAATGACCGAATTGTCGTTGTTGTGAATAGAGTTGAGCAGCGCATGCATCAGCAGTCAGAGAGTATTCGTCCAATGTTTTGACATCGAGACGTTGAAAGATTTTATCGAAATTTTCACTTAGAATTTCTACGATTGTATTCGAATGTTGTCCATCCGAAAAACTTGTCTGTTCATTGTTTAATTGATCATGTCGAAAACGAAATAATGACGATCTAAAACATGAATCGAATTGAATTTACGTATTTAATATTGTGGGAAAATATTTTTTTTCCTACTTGCGTTCAAGAAGTTTTTCAATTGCATGATAGTTTTCATTGTCACGTCCTGCGATAAGAAGAAACAAAGATAAGAATGTCGAAGTTTAGTATCGTTAGAGCAAACAGATATGTTAAAATTGATAACAAAAGCTCTTACTAATGTTATTATATTACGCACTTTTTACATCGTGTTTGTTTATTATAATCTTTCTTTTTTCTCTTTAACATAAACTATGCCGTTATTAAATTCATTTGTTGATGCATTGATTAGTGTTGGATTTAGTTCGGAACGTGGTCTTACACTTGATTCCGATTCGAAATCTGAAGCCACTCCATTTACAGCCAATTTAAAATCATCTATCTTAGCTATTATAACCAATGATCGTGCTATCTATCCTGTACAACGAGGAAATGAATGTATTGATGCATCATATCCACCGATGACTCATTCAACTGCACGATCAAGTCTATTGCAATCGTTTAATTCTGATCGTTCGACAGCATCATCTTCTTTAACATCGAGTATAAAAATACAAAAACAACATATTATTCCTGTTAGTTATGAGGATCTTCCTTATTATTGTTTTCCCGATGGTGTTCAAGCGATATATCAACAAGAAAAAGAAAAAATTCATCATTTCGTTCTTACACAAGATGGCAAACGAACATATGCTGTTGCTTTAACATTTCAACAATCATTTGCGCTTAGAACAGAAAAACCTGATGACGATGGTACATATCAAATTGATGATATTTCTCTATCGCCTCAGCAACGAGGACGAGTAACAGGTTCGAAAATTCCTGTTGCAATTGTTAAAAAACGGATTGCTTCACCATCACCAACACCTATTGCTGCACAACCAGTATCTGTAACGAAGACTCGTTCGAAAATGCCTTCATCATATCATAATATCAATGCAGCTCCTGCAACTACACGATCAACGAGTACTGAAAATCTTTCCAAACCATCGACACGACATTATGAAACGCCAACAATTAATAGTTATCTTAAAAGGTATGTTTCTACGTATATGTTGGATAGTTTTTCATAATGAATCTGTTTAATTTTTCTAGTAAATCAACTAAAGCAACACCTCCACCAACACGTGTTTCACGTGCCAAAAGTCAAGATAATGTATCAGCACCTACGTCAACAGCAAATAGAACGAAACCTGTCGTATCAGGCAGTGGTTCAAGCAAAAACACAGACACAAACACAACGACAAGTGCAATTTCTTCTGGCAGTGGAATGCGTGGACGTACTGGCTCGAATGCACCTCAACCATTACAACTCAAAAATACATTCTCATCATCATCAACTACATCAATCACCTCGCCAACAACTCCTAAACAGCAACCAACTGAATCATCGAAACCATTCTTTTTACCACATTGTATTGTTCTCATGTCAACTGAACCATATTGGACAGCAATGCAAGAAACATTATCGATTCTATACGATGAAATCGTTCGATCACATGTCGAACCTCATTCACGAGAATATAAGAAATTACTACAAAAATATGCGTTCCTAGCTTGCAATACGCCTATACCACCAATACCATGGGAACGATTTTCTCTTTCATTTCATGTTACAACTGATCAATTCGTGTTAACATTCGATCCACCGATAAATGCTAATCGTTCTATATTAGATCTTGATTTGTCCGTTCTATTGATAACACTTAATATCGGTCGTTTACTTGACGTTCTAGCAGCTGTATTTACCGAACAACCGATCATATTTTTCTGTTCAAATTATTCAACATTAGTAACAACACTTGAATGTCTCTTGTATTTAATTTATCCATTGAAATGGACACATTTGTACATTCCACTTGTGCCTGATGGTCGACGAGATGTTTATTTAGATGGTGCACCAGGCCATTATATCAAAGGTGCACATCCACGTCATCAATCGATCGTTCAACAATTAAATACAAGTTTAATATGTAATTTAGAAAGTGATAAGAATGTTTACGTACCACCAAATGTTGATTTTCATAGTTTACCACCGACTAAACTTTCGAATTTTCTCAATCCAATAACTCAACTCATCGAAGAAATCAAAGTTGCACGAGCATTCAAAAATGCTCCATCAGTTGCTCGTCCATCTCCCGAACAACAACGTGAACTAGATCGTCAACAACGTTATGAAACCAATCAAAAAATCATCGCCATTTTTCTCGATCTTATGATTGATCTATGTGGTGATACATTAGAACCGATCTATTGGAAAGTTAATCATCAACAAGCGAGTCCATCGAATACAATAGAAAAAAGTCTAGATCAGAATAAACGTCAAAATTCGAATCTATCGAAAACAGCATCATTAGCAACAATGAAAATCTCGGCCTTCAATAAAGAACGATATCTTCTACCAAAAACGGAAGGAATTGATTTAGAATTCTATAGTCAATTTGTTGAAACAGTAGCTTTTAAAAATTTTCTTCAAGAACAAATGACTTCAACAACATCGAACACTTTCAAACAAATGTGCCAATTACGAACATTATCAGCTCAAGATAAACTTTTCGATGTCGATACACCAGGAGAAGATTTAGATTCGAATCCAGTAAATAAATATTCTTTTGTTTTTTCTTTAGATCAATCAAAAATTTTGCTTTCATTTACATTTAGCTTGTGTCTGATTCAGCATTAAGTGATACATCAGCTACAAATATGATTTTACCATTACCCGATTGGTCACTAGATTTATCAACACATTATCTCGATGATTGTATCGAAGTATTTACAGTTGAACTTGATAGTGTTCAACAAGAACGTTCATCAGCTGTATTATCAACTTATGCTTATCTTCGTGGTTGTGCACGTTTAGCACGTGGTGAATATCTCGAAGGTTTACGTGATCTTTATTTAATTGAAAATGCTAATTTATTTCCACAGAAATATATCGAAACAACAATCATACCACGTCTTATTGATCAATGTTTATTAGATTTATTTCTTCACGAATCATTCTATATAAATAGTCCTGAATGGAAAAAAGTTCGTGTTCGTCAAACATCACATTCGATGTTAGATGTTAATTTAACTGATGACGATAGTTTAACGGATGCAGCAGCTGCTGTTCAACCATCACCTGATATTCTTTTCGATGAATGGGGTATTATACCAACGGCACTTACATATCAACAGTTTCGTGAACATGTCCATCGATTAAATATTATTTTAAATGAAGAAACAACTGAAGCTCTATTTAAAGCACTTTTAAATTGGACGGAAACATCGAAAACTTTGAAAAATGAAAAACCCTCAAGTAATAATAATACACCGAATAAAACAGCGGAACCATTGAAATCAGCGAACAAATTTACAGCTGGTCCATCAACATTTACATTTCATGAGACAGTTGCAATGCTGAATGATTATCGAAAAAGTGGCAATCAAACTGCAGCTACACCATCGCCAAAACAACAAGCTGAACCGACGATACCCGGCATATTATTTGAAACATTCTTTGATGTCTGGCAACAATTAAATACAGAGAAAATTCCTATGAATCGTCTTCTACCCGACGATCGACAAAAACAAGAATCAATTTTGAAAGTAAAAACTAACGAATATTTTTAAACAAACAATTCATTTTGATTTAGATATCATCGCAAGGTATTGTTTCAAAACGTGACGGTCCTGGTCAAATAATTCTCACGCAAAAACGTCTCTATTTCTTACCGGAAACACGTTCAGCAGTTCGTCCTCTCACCGAACTCATCAGCATTTCTGCCGTTGTCAAATATCAACATCAAACAGTATTTTCATCATCAAAACCAGGTCTTAAAATCCACACAATATCATCGTCATCATCGTCATCATCATCACCAAGTTCATCTCTGTCACGAAGCGATAGTCTACCATCGAAAGTCAAAACACTATCATTAGAAAGAGACGGCAAACAACAAACATCGATCAGTCTCTTTTTTAAAACGAATCAAGAACAAGAACTATGGCATACACTCATCGTAGAATTATGGTCTGGTTTAACCATTGCACATGAACAATGTGATACGGCAATATTGAATCGAGCTTCGAGACATATTGCACTAATGGATACATTGGCAAATATTGATTATGATGAAGAAACAATGTCGTTAAAAGACAAATCATCGACAAATCCTCGAATGAAATCGAAACAACTACGAAATCAAGTCACTTTCCTTTTTGCGAAACAAAAATAAATCGAATTAATCCTGTTTTTTTTTTGTTTTGAACTTCTAGGCTAACCTCGAACTAGCATTGAAAGAATTATCTATATTTACTCGACTACGTCAAAACGGTACATTAGTACCATTGTCGAAAGAAACTCGACGTGTACTTATTCGTCGTTTATCACCATCGGTCAACGAAAATGAACGTCATACTGTACAATGTCTTGTGTTTACTGAAAATCTTGAAACAGGTCGTTCGTCACTTTGGTGTGCATACGGTTCGAAATTGAAAGTTTTCAATGTTCTAACATGGATTTGTGATCCACATGATCTTATATTTCCATCGATGATCACATGTATGTGTCTCGATGGTCGAAATAAACTCTGGATACAATGTGCTAAAGGTGAATTATTCATTGTCGATACAACAACACGTTTAGATGAAGCACGATTGGAAACACACAATGGAGGAAATAGTTGTGAATCGATCACCTATGATCCTATTCGAAATCAAATTGTAACTGCCAGTCGAATGGGTGTATTACAATTATGGAATGCATCCAATTGGCAATATTTAACAAATATCAATCTATTGGAATTATATCAAAAAGCAAATAATATTCAACCATCGGCAGTATCAACAGCGAAAAGAGTTCTTAATCGAAAACCAGCATTTTTTACAAATTCGAAAGATATTTCAGGTAATGTTTGGATTTGATTTTATTAGAATTGTTGTTTAAATATTGAATTATTTAGATATGTCTCTTTTGAACAATAGTAAACCTACAGTTAATCTCACAGCAAATGATCGACTTGACCGTATTCAAGTCTACAATGATCTTTTATTTGCCTGTTATCACGAAGATTATATTGTTATTTTACGTATGAATGATTCGAATATCTACAAATATGAACATGCAATATCAGTTAAATATAAAACTGGTGAATCAATTGTAATCGATGCATTTCTTGTCTACAATGAACAATTATGGATATCAACTGGTTGTATTGTTTCAGTTTATAATGTTAAAAATAATAACGAACAACATCAGAAACAAACAACATCCGAAGATGATGATAATGGTTATAATTTAATTGTTAAACGACCTGTCGAAGGTGATTGTGTTATAACAATGTTAGGTTTCGATGGTTTTCTATGGGCTGGTTCATACAATGGTAGTGTTTATGTTTTTCGTATGGATAATTATGAATTATATAAAACATTTACGGGTCATCGTGATTGTGTTCGGTCGTTATGTTCATTGTTTGATACGTATGTTGTGAGTGGCTCAGGACAAAATGATACATCAATTGCTATATGGGAAAATATTCGATCGGCTGAGGAACGTCAATTAGCCTCACCAACAGGGAAAAAAGAAAATCGTGTGCCGAGGCCGACTGATTTGTTATGAGACGAAAACGAAAAAAAGCATAAATTGACTTTTACCTATTAAATATGAATAATAAATTGATGCACGATCGAATTTCAGATCGAGCAGATATTTGTAAATTAAATATGCGAAGATCTGAAAGATTTAAAAAAAAAAAGAAAAATGAAATTTCACTCGCAGTTTTTATCTTACCATTCGTTTGGAAAATTGAGGTTGATATTCATTAATTGCACAAAGTAAATGATGAAGTGAAAGAGGAAGATTTGCTAGATAATGTCGAAGAATTTTTAAATACACAGTTTCTTCGTCGATTATTTCTTGTTGAATAATATCACGAAGTTTATTTTGCCATTCAATTTCACGTTCATTTACACAAATCGAACAGCATCTAATCGAACGATTTTAATATTTCGAAGTCAAATAAACACACACATACTTAGCAAAATATTCTTTCCAATATTCCATCATAATACTTAACCATTCAGGTATCTAAACAGAATGGAGTCGAAAAATGAAATTAATTCGAGAAGATATGTGTGTTTACTCGTGCCGAATGATTACTTAAAAATAACCAATCATGTTCATATTCAGCAAATGAATAGATTAATTTCCATTGTTCATTTTTCATAATCGAATGAATAAGAACAGTTCGATAGGAATCTAATTCGGAATTATTCATAACTAATTCGATTAGTTGACTGTTTTCGAAATGATTATGTCGTGTTTCAATGATATTTTTCATTATTAAATAGACTTGAACCGATGAACGAAGTTCAGATGAATCCGTATCAAACCAATCTGGTCGAATAATATTTAACCAATTGATTTTATTTGATAATCGATCAGAAGAATGATGAACAAGATCTTGCAATTGTTCGTAAAGTAATTCACAAGGACATGTAACAAGAACAGCAGCTGCAAGAATTTGATTTCCATATTCGAAAAATTTCGATCTAATTTATAACAAATTAAAATTAAGTTGAATTAAAGGAAAAAACAATCTCCTACTCAATAGTTTGATTTTTGAACAAAAATTGTTTATTTGCTGATGTTTGATTGATAAAATAATGTGAATATTCGCTGACATAGATAAGAAATGCGAGAAGATCGGATTTATATTGATTTTGTCTTGCATAGGATATTTTTATTGACGCATAACGATGATAGAAAAATTTCATTAATTCAATTAACATGTATGGGATGATAATAAATAATAAATATGAACAATATCGTTTGATTAACGAATGTAAACGATTGATATTATAGAATAATGTATCGATATAAACTGAATAACGTGTATTTTCATAGTAGGATTTCGTATTTAACCAATCGTCGGCATCACAATCATGTAGAAGATTAATTTGCCAATAGGTTAGTAAAAATTGACAGAAATTCGAGAGAAAATATTGAAATTGTTCATGATGAAAGAGAATTTCAATGCTTGATAATGATGATAGTAAACAAATGCAATGTTCAAGTGAAATTTTCGTTGGATAATTATGATAGATCTAATCGAGAGAAAGAGAGAGAGAGAAAGAAAAATAAAATACGATTGAGATTCTTTGTTTTTCGTTACTTGACAAGCTTTGGAAAGTAATTGTTCGAATTTTTCATTACATTTTTCAATTAGATTCTTGGAATTTGTTGTTACTCGACTGCCATCTAAGATTATTAATAATTTATGAATATCCTAAACAAACAAAGAAAAAACATCGAATATTTTTCAATAGATATACGTTTGTGATCGGTTCATACGGGATAAATAGTAAAAATTGACTGTCGATTTGGACATTTGTATTCTTCTAATTTATCGTATGAATCAAAATGATCGAAGATTTTTTTATTTATTATTATTTCTAGAAAAATAATTCAACATCGAATATCAATTGAAATGAAAAATATAAATTCTACCGATTTTTTGTTGAACAGTTGCAAGAAGCATTTCGGAGAAATATTCTTGAATTATCATACAATCCTAATAGTTTTTTATTTTCATCAAAGAAATAGAATCTTTATTTTTAATTACGAATAATTCTACTTTATTTTCATCGATTTGATTCAGTTGTTCACAAAGTTCACTCAATGGTTTAAGTAAATGATTCAGTGATATATAATTTGATTGTTTGTCTATTTTACTTTTTATATATTCGTTTAATTCATCGATTAATGGTTCGAACTGTTGAAGAACACTTGAATACCATATATTCGTGGTATCTTGAATGAGATTTTCATTACTTGAATAGAGTTTCAACGAACGTTTTAATATATTAGCTAATAACGAGATTTTCTCTCCATTACCACCCCATTTTAATTTATGTGTATCTTTTCGAAATTGTTGAATCGAGGATTCGACGATAGATTGTCGAATTGTATTAAATGAAAGAATGACATCGGATCTAGGAATCATCTGTTTGAGTAATTCGAAAAGTATTGGCATTGTTGTTTGTTTGAGTATTTTCAATTGATAGTGAAGAAAATCATTGGAAAATTCTTGTTGAATGAGAAATGGATTAGTTAAATGAAGAAATGCTTGAAGAATAAGAAGACTTTCGGATGAATGAGATTCTTGTAATGATTGCTAAATAGATAGAAAAATTTGAAGTGTTTTTATTTTCATTAGAATATATGAACATCTCACAATAGCTTTCAAAATTTCATAATCAGACTTTGTTTCGGTATGTTCGAGTTTTTCTGAGAGATTTTCTTCCATTTTAATCTACGTCTGTTCGATGTAGATTATTTGATTAATGTCAATCTCAACCATGAACAAGAAGGTTGTTAAGAAAAATAGGTTAGCAACTATCGAGAGAATTTACGAGGCATTATAGATGCCGGTAAATGACGATCTATTCTATTCAAATAAAATAAATGAACTAAAAGAACGCTACACTCAAATACTTTCTTAGAGACATGATTTTCGTGAATGGTAATCAGTCAACTGTGACGTCTGGTTAATCATCGGTAAATACGTGCATATACAAAAAATATTAGCTTAAAGTATCGAATTCATACATTAGAAGTAATAAAATGTTTCGTCCAAATCGACCGCGTTCACCAGTTCCACCACGACAAACTTCATTTCCTGAACTGGTCGGTACCAGTGTTCAACAAGCTTCGGCTTTTCTATCCGCTCGTGGTAATGAATATTTTCGTTTTCGTTTATAGAATATAAATTAAATAACTTTTTTTTTCTCATTTTTATTGAAGGTTTTACTCCAGTTCCTGTGAAACCTAATCAACCGGTGACCATGGATTTTCGACAAGATCGTGTTCGTCTTGTAACAGATCCTTCAGGACGTGTGGTTGCCCAAGTACCTACAGTTGGCTAAGCTAACGAATCTCTCTCATTTTTTTCTCTTTTTCAATAAACTAACGATAAGAATCGTCTAAAGTTATTGTTATTTGGTCGGTAGATATCATGTTTATGTCTATGTGAGCTGATTGATGCATCTCTTGTTTCTTTTTCTTCTTCTTCTTCAGTTATATTCTCCGAGGTATCTCTAGTCAATTATCAATCATAAATCTTCTCACGTACATCTTTGTTTCATTCATCATTGAAATATAAATAAGAACAGTCGAGACAGCATAGAAAACTATAACGGTATCAGAAGATATTCGACAAGTGAATTATGTTTTCAACAATCTATAAACAACGACGTTCATTTCCTGAATTAGTCGGTCGAAATGTAGAACAAGCAGCTGCTTATATTACTACGTTAGGTATCATCACTTTAAAAAAAAATCTGATAATAATTACATTAAGTATTGTTTTATGATTAGGTTTTAAAGTAGATATATTAAGACGTAATGATCCTACAACTAAAGATTTATGTATGGATCGTGTTCGTATTATTGTCGATCCTACTCGAAGTATTGTTATACAAACACCTGTCGTTGGTTAACGTATAAAAATCATACTATTAGAATGCACTTTCGTTTCATAACCTTGAACGAAATGTTTGTATTAGTGTGTATCTCTAATCATCTTTTTTTTTTATTTACGTGTATGAATAAATCGAAGTATCTAGCGTAACCTTCGCTTATCATAATCAATCATGAGTACAAGGACATAAATGTTTTCTAGTTGTGAACGAAAAAGCAAAAGAAAAAACAAAGCGTAGGCGAATTATATATGGCAGTACTACGGCTTGTATCCACGTTTCATTTCCATGTGACATCAATTTCACACTATGACCAATCCTCTTTTTTGTTGTTGTTATATTTTAATGAATAGAGGGAAAAAAAGACGATGTCCTTGTGAAATACTACGATCGGTACAAATACACTTACGTTTCATCATTTCTGATTATTGTTCGAATCGGGTGTCATCTCGATTGTTTTTCTATTTACGATGATTTCTCCTTCGAAACGGTCGATTCATATGCGTAGGAATAGAATCATTTTTTGTATTTCTATTTTTCAAAAAATAGTAAAACAAAAAAATAGCAACAATAATCATGCATCGTCTACGGATATATTTCTTAATCAATCCCTCGGCATTCGAATCGTATATAAAGTCATATAGAAATTAACCTTGTTGTATTTCATTTCTTCTACAAAGTGATATTGCACACACGTGAAAGATAATGTATACTCGAACGATTCTATGGCTTTGTCTGTTTGGATTTGTTTTCAATGCACCTATTGAAAAACAACCGTTGGTTGAAAAATCAGCTCCACAAAAGGATCTCCTCCCAGAATTCAAAGAAGCTACTAATAATGCCAGTCATATAACCAAATACGAAACACTTGGTAAGAATTCAAATCTTATGAACAATTCTTTTATTTTTTTTTATTATACAAAATATTGTTGTTTGTAGGAGGAGGTTTTGAAGGTGATATGATATTTCCTCCAGGATTCGATCCAAAAGATCCAAAATCACATTCAAGCAAAGGTGTAGCTATTATTGGACCACGTACTTGGCCTAACAATATCGTTCCATATGATATGTCTGCAATTACTAGTAAGTATACGGAGGTAAAGAGCAAATAGAAATTTAAGAACTATTATTTTCAAGATTCACAACATCGAAATTTGATTGTACAAGCAATGAATACATTGATGTATGCTGTTGCTAAACCTATTTCAGGACAATCATCACGTAGAGCTTGTATTAGCTTTCGACCACGACAAAGTTCGGATAGAATCTATCTTCGAATTGTATATGGATCTGGTTGTAGTTCAACAGTAATTCGAATCTTTCGATATTCTATGAAATAACGATTATTTTCTATTACTAAAGGTTGGATACTATTCAAATATGCTTACAGTCATGACATTGAACAATCCTGGTTGTTTCTATTCGGGTATAATTCAACATGAATTATTACATTCTCTTGGTATGTATTCATATAAAATTCTTTTACAAAATTTGAATTAAAATTATTTAAAATCTAGGTTTCTATCATGAACAATCACGACCTGATCGAGATTCATATGTTACAGTTAACTATGCTAATATTCAACGTGGCATGGTAAATTTAGTATTGATTTTAAACAAAAATAACAACATATCTTTTTGTGATTGTAGGCATATAATTTCGATAAGTTTGCATGGGGACGTACTGTTCAAAATCAAAATACACCTTATGATACCGGCAGTATTATGCACTATGGTGCTTATGATTTCAGTGCTAATAATCGACCAACAATCGTACCAAGACGATCGAATACCGTACTTGGTCAACGACAAGAACTTTCTGCCATTGATATTGCTGAAGTTCGTGATTATTATCAATGCTAAATGACTTGATTTCAAATTGCATTTTCTTTCTTTTTTTTTCTTCTGTAAATAAATGTATTTTCTTAACTACTAGTAAATAGGATATTCTTTGTAATAGAGAAAGAAAAACCACCGAAACGTACGAGTGATCATTTATTTTATGATGAATATTGATAAGCAAAATCGAGTTAAAATATTATGCGTACGTGTCGATGATCAATCACAAAAAAAAGAAAAGTCATACTGGTTTTGCTTTATCTATTCCGATGTGAATATTTTCAGATGTTTGAAATCACTAAGAATATTACTCTCGATTTTTCACAGACTATGCATTATACTTTCTTTTGATTGCTTGATAATAGAGAAAAAAAAATGTTTTTAATATTCTTTATAAGTATTCTGAGTATATCATCTTGTTTAGCTGATGAATTTACTTGTCCAAATGGTGGTTCACCCTATCTTCCGATAGATTTTCCATCAGATTGGATTCATGGATCGCTTGACTGTTTCAATACGAATGCAACACGACCAGCTCTAGATATTTTTCCAATAAATAACGATACCTATATTTTACGTGAAAATAAATGCATTAATTACGAAGCTCCATTTATGTATTTACTATTTAGTAATCGAACAGCTTTATTAATCGATAGTGGAGCAACAGTATCACTTGTTTCATTACCAATTCAACAACATGTTGAAACACTTATCTTACATTGGTGTATTAGTCAACAAAAAAAACGTGAAGATATCGATTTAGTTGTTGCACATACGCATAGCCATGATGATCATACAGCTGGTGATAGTCAATTTCAATTTAAACTTTATACAACTGTTGTTAATAAAACTGTCGAAGATGTTAGTCAATTTTTTAAATTAGAAGATTGGCCTAATAAAATCGCTCGTTATGAACTCGATAGTCAACGACATTTAGCTATTATACCAATACCCGGTCATGAAGCATCAGCAATTGCTTTCTATGATTGCGCTACGGGTTTATTAATGACTGGTGATACATTAACACCTGGTCGTTTATATATTTCGGATTTTTCTGCAAATGTTCAATCAATATCTCGTTTAGTTAACTTTATTGAAACAAATCGATTGAATATTACATCAATACTTGGTGCACATATTGAAATGACAAAACGAAATCAAGTTGATTATCCGTACGGTGCAACCTATCAACCCAATGAACGACAATTAAACATGTCTCTCGAACATTTACAACAATTAAATTCAGAATTACAAGCACAATCCAAAGCTGGTTTCGAACATCGACATCGAGCCTATTATGATGCATTTATTGTCGATCCTAAACCATCACAATTACCATTACTACCTCCTAATGGTCGATATTCTGGCCACGGATTTTTTATTCTTCCAGTAGATCCATCAGGTCATGTTTGGATAACACATAAACCATCATTTCACTCTCCACATGATTATCAACTCGTATTTCTTGCCTATATTACGAATTCAACTATTGATCCACTACCATTTCCAACAAATTTCACACGATTATATAATAAATGGACACTTGCATCGGAATCAATGTCATTAAATAATTTACTCAACGGAAATTTAACATCATTCCGATCAGAATTATACGTTGGTGATTTCGAACAATCTGGCACATTCTTAGGTAATGTTACAATCAATATTATTCATCCATTATTAACTGTTGTTCAATTGAATCAATCTGAAATTGAACCCTATGAAATCTTACGATATACAAGTTATCTTCTAACAAATTCAACTTTAACAAGCGAAGAAGTTATTCATTTTTATTTTCTTCATCAAATACGTGTTCAACCGGATTTCGATACTGTGATTCATGTGACGATCAATCCAGCTAATTGTACAACTGATATCGATCGAAATCAATTAAATAATCTATTAACACAACCCGGCAATCAATGGGCATTTCATGGAATCGAAAATGATGCTGGCGATCGTCTTACACGAGCATCTACTGGTGCACGTGGTCAACTTCTCGGTGATATCTATTCGACATCATGTCCAGTTCGTATTGTCGAAGAAGTTCAATGTACAATCGGTCCTGAGTTTTCGGAAGATTGTAATGTTTAATCGAGTTTATTCGAAATCGAAAGTATATATATATATATAACAATTTCTTTCATTAAAAACGCAAGTATCTGAATTTCGAAAGAATAAATAAAAACAAATAACAAACATTTCAACACGACTAGATAAATAAACATCGAATATCAAAAAAATAATAAAATACATTTTTATCTGAGAATGAGAGAAAGATTTACGATTTTTTCAATCGTTTTCCTGATGCTTTCAATTCGGGAAACATATAATCATCGATTTTAGTTTGCGTACGTTTGTTTGTATTTGGTCGTTGTACCAATAGTGGATTTTGTTTTGGTTCATTTGTTTTTAAAACCGGTTCATCAAAATATCGACTTGGTTCTTGTTTAATAACAAACGAATCCAATGTATTTTGTTTCGATGTATTGACTGCTAGTGGATTTTCATTCATCGGTCGAATATTATTCATAACATTTGTTTTTGTCGAGCCAATACTTGGTGATACTCGATACATTTTAATATCATTATGTGAAACAAGTAATGGTAGAACCTGACAACAATCGATAGAATCAATATTTTTCTTTCGAATAGAAAAGAAAGAACGAAAAAAGACTGAATTTACTTTATCGGTATCATATCGACCGAAATCAAGCCATTGATCGATTTCGGCTTGAGTTGTTAAAATAGCCTAGAACGATTTATTTAAGATATCAAAACAAAAACAAAATCAATTGTCTTTTGTTCATACTGGCATTCGACTATGTACATCTAGCATTGTTTTACTAGCTTCGACTGTACAAATTGTACAAGAATACAACGGATCAGTCTAAATAATAATAATAATAATAATAATAATAATACAGATTTATATAAATGCTAATTCGTACATCACAATTTCGATTAATATCGAAAATTCCAGCCATTGCTAATAATGGAAATTTATTTTTATCGATGCCATCGAGAATTTTATCAGTATTAACATTTGGATAATGTTTTTCCTGAGTAAATGTTTGATTTTGATAAATGAAATACGGTGTCTTAGGAACATTTTTTTTCCATTCAAAAAATCTTGAATAAATATAAAAGTAAATGTCAATGAGAGGTAAAAGAGAAGAAGAACATACCCTTCGGCAAGTATAACACATCGTTTACCATTTCGAAGTGGTACTTTAAATGTTGTTTTTTCTTCAATTGTTTCGACTCGACAATTGTTTAGAATAGGCTTATATTCAGCTAAACTGCCTTTATGATAATGTGGCACAAGTGCCCAACGCATTGAACAGAGAACACGCGTCGCTGAATCTTCGGTTTCATCGAGATGTTTACCCGAAATGAGACAAAGACTAAATAAATCATTTATATGTATTTGAAATCAAATAAAAGTTGACCCTCAAGAATTTACCAAGTATTTGTTGGAGAAATATTCCAACTCGAACGAAAAGGTCGTGTTGATGACATGAGATCAATAAATGGTGGTAAAGTTAATTCATGTGTTTGACTATTCATATAAGTCGATAAACGACGTACAACATCAGGTGATAAACCACACGCAAAACGTCCACACATATCTTTCTAAAAAATTCGTTTTTTTTTAAATTTTATATACGTATATTTATTTTTCAAGAATAAAAAGGCGGTTATTGCTGTTCAGACTAACAGATAAGAAAATTTTGTTTGTTTTTTTATTGCGAAACGAAGATAAAGACAGAAAAGAAAAAGAATAATGAATGAGACAGAGAGAGAACAAAGCAGTTATATTATATTTTCTCTAAATACATTTAAAATTAACAAATTATATTTATAAGAATCGTTATTGTTGTTGTTGTTGTTGTTGCTTTTCTTTTAAATAGATAAACCAAAGACTGAGACAATTGCGTATAGATGTTTGTTTTCCCAACTAGAAAAATAATTGATTCGAAAGAAAAAAAACTCAATAAATTCATTTACCGAACTGTACAGCTACCATCAGTTGTATTATCCCAATAACAAGAACTAGCTGTATGTAAACCAGCTCCATTCTTTTGCATGATCACCGCTTGTACAATATATTTAAATGGTTTACCTAATTTCGTCAAATCAGTGAGAACATTATCAACAATATCTGCCGTCCAACGATTAACTTTATTATGTTGATAAGAATTTCCTCCGATAATTCGTTCGATTGTTTCTTTAATTATATTTGAAACTTCATCAATAACAAATGATGTTTCTTCTCCACTCATTACGTTCCTATATCTAAAATCCAAAATATCAACCACAAATATTCTTTCTTGTTTTATCTTAACCAAAATATTCTTATCCTCGGATGTTTCTTTTTTTTGTCTTTTACGTCTATATTGACACAACAAAATAAAAGAGAAAAGAAAAGAATAGAACTGAAATGAAAAGACATGGACTAAAGAAAAAAAATATATATATATATATAAAGAATGCCTGTAATAATTTGCCTTGAAAAAACACATACATCAGAGAACATTGGCGAATACGAAGGGCTACGCAGGTTGCAATTCGATACGTCATTAGACGTATGTCAGAGAACCGAAAAAAGAAGTAGAAATCATCATTAATGTATAAATTTTTTTTGATTACTAGTAAACGAAGCCAAGTAGAACCAAATTAAAAAAAGAAAGAGAGGACGAGGAAAGAAAAGACAATAAATATCGGTGTTACTATTTTCTCTCTTTTTTGTGTTGTTGTATGTCTATGCCAATAGCAAAGTAATAATAATCTACAATGATTGTTAAGATTTAACAAGATTTAAAGGAAGATGTACATATATCACTACTTCATTGCATCTAATCCTTTTGCCCTTTCTTTTCGAATGAGAAGAATTCTAATAAATGAAACTGTTGTGATTTTGTCGACAACAATATGAAAATGTTCGAAGGAGTATGTATATTATATGTATATACATCTACGTGACCGAACGTCGTCTCTTTACCACATTGTCCCTCTTTCTTTTCTTTTTTTTTCTTCTCGTTTTTGTTCAGTTGACCTCTTTGTTGCCTCGTCGGTAACATCGGATCACGAGGTAATAAGCCACTATTGTCTATTGAGTTTCGTTCTTTTTTTTCTTCTCTTCTCTATCATTAGACTTTTCTACATCTACAATGATCTTACCTAATTAAAAAATCTTATATATGAAACAAAACATCGATTCATTTCTTCTCCTTGAATCATAAAAACACTAGCAATTCGTTATTCACGATACATGTCTATAAAACAAAAAAAAACGAAAGACAAGACAAATGATGATGATACCATTATACCATTACACTAAATCATTCTCTCTTCTTCTTCCTTTTATATGATTGGTAAAACTGATGCTGAAACGCTACTATCTATGTCAATAAAAACGATTTCGTAAAGGCTGAAAATTAGATAAAAATAGTCCAATCGAAATCAAAACCAAACATATATCCATACATAAAAAATAAAAATGAAAAACTTCGAAATTGAAAGTCCCTTTATTTCTGTTTAGAAAGAAAAAAGAGAAAAATGTCATCAACAGAAAAAAAACCACGTCTAGTTACTGTCAATCCGGTGCTATCTGATAAAGATATTATTAAACGTTTTCGAGAAGCTTATACAAGTCGATTATCGATTGATGAAGAAGGTTTGCTGAAAAACATTGAGATTAGAAAATAAATTTATTTATTAAGAAATAATAATCTATATTATTCGTTCTTTTGTTTATTTAAGTTGTGAAATTAAATCATGAACCATTTTCATATTGTGTCATCGATGATTTTCTTTTGGATCGAAATGTTGATCAATTTTGTAAACAATTAACAAATGAACTAAGAAATATGAAATATAATCAGAAAAATAATGATCTTTACAAATTTCAACAGGTTCAAAAAAAAAGATAAAGATAAATCTAGAATTGGACTATTTTGTTTTTTTTTCTATTTAAAAGACTGATGATTTGGCGAATGTTACTCTACCAGCTATTGAACAAATCAAGTGGGTTGATTCAATAAATGGAATGATAGTCTATTTCTCTTCCGAATCAGGCAATTTCTCTACGTTGATTTCAAAGATTGGCTTGTTCAAGCAACTGACATTCAACTAACAGATAAAGTCGATTTAACATCATCGAAATACGATTATACTGGTAGATTCCTTTGTGTTTTTCCTCAAACCAAAAAAAATCATCATATTTTATTCTTTGTAAAGATTATCTGTTATGTCATGACGATGATATTCATGGAACTGTTGAAGGTCGTCGAATTGCTTTTATTTACTATCTTGTGCCTGAGAATTGGCAGGAAACAGATGGTGGAGCTTTGGATCTATTCGATACTGATAGTAGAAAATAATTATCATCATCATCTTAGAAAAAATCTTCTTTTTCAATTTTCTAGATGAAAATCAACCATGGCGAATTGTAAAATCATTATTTCCAAAACGAAATCGTTTGGTATTTTTCGAAGTAACCGATAAATCGTATCATCAAGTTGCTGAAGTCCTCAATCCCAAACAAGACACTCGTCTATCGATCAACGGTTGGCTTCACGGTCCAGTTAATCATCGATCACCACCGATCATCGAACCATTGCCAATTGCTAAGCCAGCGAATAAATTTCAATCGAATGACGTAAATATTTTACGATTATTTTTCTTTTTTTAAATAAGATCAATTTTTTTCAGTTAGATCGTGTTAATCAGACGATCACACCGACGTATTTAACAGTAGAAAATCAATACGATGTTCAAACAGCTTTTCAAGACAATTCCGAAGCGAAATTAGCCGAATTCTTTCAAGTAAATGAGAACAAGGATTGAATTTCTTTTATTTACTCGATTTTATTTTCAAAGAAAGACTATTTTCAAGCACTAGTCAATGAATTAAAAGGTGATGAAATCAAATGGATACGACGTGGACCTTATAATAAACGGTAGATAAATAAATGTTAACAAGTTGACAAATAGATTTTTATTGTTTGCAGAAATTATGATGTTGCTGATGTGAGTACGTTGCCATCGGCTTTGAAAAATCTTGTTGAATTATTCGGTTCGGAACCGATGTTTACTATTCTCGGATCATTGACGGGTTTAACATCAGAAAATGATGATGACGAGGAAGAAACAGCCTATGAACCATCAACAAAAAAACAAAAATCAGCATCCAATAGTAAAAAGTTTAAATTTGAAAATGCATTTCTTTAAAAAGTTATTTTCGATGTATTTAGATGGAACAGCAGCA
>ERZ778026.86-NODE-86-length-152928-cov-100.012147_pt1 | contig 152928 bp, 166 predicted proteins | sample MGYA00375756_ERZ778026 | MGnify/ENA primary metagenome ERZ778026 (study PRJEB29350, sample SAMN05389820) | bioreactor metagenome | isolation source: Ammonium sulfate bioreactor | place: South Africa: University of Cape Town | collected 2014-02-18 ... | reverse complement strand
TTAGGTAACAAAGTAAAGTGCGTACGTCGAGAAAGAAAAAGAAGAAGAAGAAGAAGAAAAAAAAGAGGAAAACACGCGACGCGCAACATAAATGCTTTGTGCATTCGCACCGCATTAAAAAGAGGAAAACACGCAACGCGCAACATAAATGCTTTGTGCATTCGCACCGCATTAAATATTGTGATGATCGAAAGTATTAATGCAGACAAGCCAACGAAACGATGAGCATAATTGAATACAAAACGATATTCACCATCGGGATGACACCGGAATAGAGCCATTATTGGCTGAATAATAGCGAAACAGATTGTTATAATACCAAGAATCGAATGTGCAAATTCACGTTGATTATCTTGTGAAACCCATTTACCTTTTTCATAGACAAGAATGAGAATAAACGCAATTATTGTTAAAACAACAACGGTTATCATAACAGCACGATGAATAGAAAACCAAATAGCTTTGCCACAGAGTTTCTTTTCGGGAAATGAAGGTTTGAAATATCGAGCTAGAAGAATAGCAGTTGGAACGAATAGAATCCAAGCGAATATCATCATTATTCCATGAGCTTTCATTAAACCTATTGAAGAACTTGACGAACCACCATAGGTTATTTTCTCATTTCGATTAAGTTGAACAGTTTGAGATATTGCTGAACGCTCGGTATGCCGAGTAGTTATCGCATCTTCAAAACAAACAAATGTTTAACTAAAAACAATCGAAAAGAAAATCGTAATTACTTGAACTGTCTAGATTTCCGATAGCTATCAATGGATAATAAGCAGCTGTTTGAGATAGACCACTAATTGCTCGTCGTCGGCGTCCTGAACTATCAAAATTTGATAGAGTGAATTCACAATATGTGACACCGTTTTCTAATTTCTGTACGGTTATTGTCACGGTACCACCTGGATCGGACAAAACTGACGTCGGTGTTACTGGAGCTACGTATCCACCAGCGTTTATAAGACGATTCAAAGTAACTGTACCATCAGCTGCACGTTTGCAGACAAATACGTGATCTTCACCCTACAGATAAACAGTAAAGACATTATCAACTAAGTTTCTTTTTTTTATTATCTTACCATATTCTGATCATGTGAAAGACCAAGAGCAAACCACTGTCCTGCTCCTAAAGTATTGATCTGCATTTTTACTGATGTAACTTCATTTGCATATGTCCATTCTACAGTTGCTGACGAATCAGTTGTTGTTTGAACAGTGGTTGTACTAGTATCTGAAGAAACACCAAACAAAACTGTTTCAGTCTGATTCAACTGAACAGTTGACGGTAATGCCGTACGAATTGTATGTTCAGTAGTAATTGCATCTATAGAAAAATGAAAAAAAAAACTAGAATGATTGTCAGTAGAGTCTAACTTGAATTGTCAAGATCTCCAATAGCTATCAATGGATAATATGCAGTTGATTGAGATAAACCACCAATAGCTCGTCGTCGACGTCCTGAATTATCAAAATTTGATAGAGTGAATTCACAATAGCAAACGCCATTTTCCAGTTTTTGTAATGTTTGTGTGAATGTACCACCTGGATCGGATAAAACTGATGTAGGTGATACTGGAGGTACGTATCCACCAGCATTTATAAGACGATCAGATACGACAGTGTCATTGGATAAATGTTTGCAGACAAATACATGATCTTCACCCTTTATATATGAACAATAGAGACCTTATCAACAAAATATTCTCTGTTACCATTTCGTCGTCAAGCGAAAGACCAAGAGCAAACCATTGACTTGTTTGTAGATTATTGATTTGCATTTTTACTGACGTCACTCCATTTGTATATGTCCAAGTAATATTAGCAGTAGGAGTAGTGGTTGCCGCTGTCGTTGTTGTTGCTGCCGCTGTTGTTGTATTTGATGATTCTACTTGACGATTTGTCAGAATAAGACTGAAGCAATTAACATAGATGGTACTGTAAGCTTTAACAATTGTTGCCCTAGAAAACAAAATACAAATTGATAGATATTGAACGAAATAAAAACCATAATCTACCTGATCATTGTTCTCTCAGTTGATGCTGTTGACGGTGGTGTCCAAATAGCTTGTATCAAAGTCTTTTCAATATTTGAGGTATGCGTTACGCCAGTATTAGATGTATCACCACATGCAACTGTCTGGATAGTTGAGTTAACTATCTGCCAAGTTCCAATAATCTGCTGACTTGTTTCTGTCTTTGCGATCAGTAAGAAACCACGAAATGTATCACTACTAGTCGCACCACTAACTGTAACTAAAATTATCGATATAGATTTTTGTGAAAAAAAAATCAATATACTTACTAAGAACGGTTTCATTTGAATAATATTGTGATTTATCAGATTGAATAACATAACTCGAAGAACATGTTTGAGAAGACACATCATGACCCGGAGTCATTGAGTCACAAGCTGTATTTGGTGCACCCGTTCCACGACTGCCAGCATACTTGATTAAAATTAAAAGGATTACAATCGATAAATTCATCTGAAAAAGAAAAAAATCCAAATATAATATGCACTAAAAAAACAACGAGCTCTTTCTTTCTTTCTTTCTCATTTTCTACCTAACACAGTATGACAGGGCGATTTTTTTCTTTATATCGATTAATAAATAGACGAAACCTGCTAAGCGCTCTTTGATAAGGCTTAATAACATTATCCCATAGAAAAAGAAAAACTCAATACCCGATGTCGAGTCGCAAGTACAATTTTCGAAATAATAAAAAAAACGGTTTTATTGACATGCGACAGCAAGAAGTTTTTCTCTATCGCTAATCATGTCGTTTCCATAAAAATGTATCTAATTATATACTCATTTCTGAGAGAAAGAAAATATCAAAGTAAAAGACAAAAACATAAGGTCAAATTGTCAAGGCCAAATATCATCAATATACTTCTAGGAGGTTGTCACTGTCACAATTCGAGTTCTGAAGTGAAAAACAAAATTTATGGAAGTTTTAAATCACGCATTTTCTTTTGTAGACGCATCTCAACTGTCGTACCTACTGATAAAAATAAAAATGAAACAACTGTGCATAATTGTCAATGCATTTTTATGCACGAAAGGGTTATACATTTTTTTCGTTCTGTGTCATGATATGTCCCGTCGAAAAAAATGTACTTTCTTCGTAGGTTACTAATTCCCCACGTGTTGGCGTACAAAATAAAACCTAAATAATCGTCGTCATTCAAAAAAATATTGGTGTGCTTTTGTTTAGAAACTCGTTAAGATATTATGTTAATTAGTTTCCGTTTATTTAATAAGAAAAAAACGTTTCTGTTTGATTAAAAAAAGAAAGAAAATACAGAAGTGTTGATAATAATGCAGATTTAAGTTCTTTTTTTTTCTTGCTCTATTTTCAAATTAACACTATTGTAGAACAATCAGTGCAAACGACACCTAGTTGTGATTGAATAAATTTAAAATGAAAACGACGAATTCTTTTTTTTTTGTTGATATGCCTCAGGATAGAAACATGAAAAACGACAATCATACTTTTTCTTTCTTTTTTTTTATGCATTATTAATTTCATATGTGTATATATTTAAATGACAACAAAACGTCTAAAAGGCAAGTTTTGCTTCGATTCACTGCCGTATTGACTTGATATTTATGATTGATTAGGTTCGAATAACGTTGATCTTGCACTTCCAGTTGCACCCTACTATCGTACTGATCCTCAAGTACTCAAAGATGTTGAAAATATGCGTACGGCTGCTACTGGCCGATGGATAAAAGACGATCGTTCACGTGCATATTCTCGGTATAATACACAGAATGATGATAGTACATCAAAAATCGAACTTCAACGTGCAAATTCACCGACATTAAAACGTTTGGTTGCTGCACGTGTTAAACTCGATAAATATGCCAATTATTTATCTCGAACAACAGCAACAAGTCGATTAGCGGCACTTTCACAACGTGAAACACCGTACTTAAAAAATCCAATAAAAGAAACGAATATTGTTTTGAAACAATCTGAACCCGATCCACGACCGTCTTCATCAAAAAGTAAACCCGATCAACCATTAGATAAGATAACCTATCAAAAAACATGGTCTATCAATGGAAATATCACACAGAAATGTTCGTTAGAAATTTGGTTGCCTAAACCAAGTCTCGACGATGATGATGACAGTACTAGTAACAGTACTCGAACGGAAAAAATCGATTCAAATCAAAATGATAAAAGATCACAATCAGCTAAAAGCCGTCGATCAAGTGTAACCAAAGTGTCTAAAACACCAACGGTCAATTTCGAACCGAAATCGAACGATGAAGTTGTTTCAAAGAAATCCGAACCTGTACTTATTCCACGTGTGTATCACTACGGTGATTATATTATGGATCTACCTGAAGAACGACCTCGATCAAGTAAAAGTGTGACAACAGTCAAATCTGACAGTGTGAATTCAGTGAAAAGCATTCGACGACAACAAATTCGTTCGGCTAATCGTCGTTCATCAGGTTCGACACATCATAGCGAAGAAATTCTTCGTTTTAAAACTGTTGAAGTCTCGAAACCAACTAAAACAACGAATCCAACTATGATCAATGAACTCATGCAGAAATATTCTGTTTTGAAAAAAGATCATCAAGAATTAACACAAACGAAATTACAATTAGAAAAGCCAATCAATGAATTGAAAAGCAGTCCTAAGGATCCATCACCTCGAACTCGACCGCCACCGATTCCTGATTCGACAGCATTAATTCCATCGGATTCAACAGGAATTTCAGTTAAAAAAATACTCATCGAAACATCAACACGTCCTCTAACTGAACAAACAACTCATACGAATAGCAAACTTCTCGAACGTCGTGCAACACCACGTCAACCTTCAAATTTACAAATCTATCCTCATCTACGCATATTTTCTCTTGCTAATCAACGACAACAACGACAAACAACAGACATTGTACCAGCTTCACTTCTTCCAAGTGTTACCGGTCGAAAAACTGATGATTTCACTCGAACATTACAACGTAGTAAAACCCTCGACGTCGTTCTCGACATTCCTAATGCACCAACATCAACATCATCACCATCGGTTAAATCTCGTCGAACAGATAGTTCACATCGACGTTCGAATAAACAACAATCGTCAGCTCAAACAGTACATCGTTCGTCAACAACTATCCCAACAAATACTGTACTCATTCGTTTCAATCATACAAATACCGAACGCAATTATCTTGTACCTGAATAGAAAAAATTTTGAAATAAGATTCTTTGTCTTCTCTTTTCTATCAGCTCTCTGTTGGATAACAAATACATATATCAATGAGTGTTTCTCTCTGTTTTATTAGCCAATGTTTAAAAAATATGAAGAGAAATCAGGTTCTTGAATAAATTGACGTCCATTTTCATTGACTCGGTTGATCTGGTTGCGGAGATGACTATGATGGATCCAAATCTGCGCTTATCAGTGACTTTCTTCTTCCCGTTCATTAGGAGGTGATCCTTCACGGGATCGATCAGAAGAAATATTCAATATTTTGCGCATTTCATCTGTGGATTTACCACGAAGCATGTTGGCTATTGTTTTACAACCGACATCTATTAAACTTTTGATGCCTAAGTAATTCGCCGCCTTAATACAACAAAAGCATCACAACCAACGTTCAGGAAAACAAAGTTTGGATACTTACCAAAATTATCTCGAAAATTATTCCTTGATTAACTGCGACTCGTTTAATGAAATTTTGATCCCATTCGCTGATATCGTCCGTACTGAAAACAAAATTGAGTAGAATTGTAATCACGAAGATATTTACCGTCTTGATTCTTACTTATCGTAATCGATGCGCTCTGGTTTGGGATCGTTTTTATGATGATTACAATATTCAACAACCTAAAATCAAAGCTAAACTTATTTTACCAAATCAAAATTGAATGGGGAAACTGACTAGTCCAAGAATAGATCCTCTCACATTTGGTAAAGGGATTAGTTCGACGCCCATTTCCCTAACTACAAGAAGCAAAACATTTGAATATTAAAGCAACAAATTCAGATTTTCAGTTAATTTACAGTCAGCTAATACCGTTGACTGATCTACGACTCCTTGATCAATCGTATAAATTTCACCGTCATTTGACTGAATTTGAATGGTTTCTATTTGAGAATCCTCTGTTTCAATTGAAGCCATTTTTTTTCAACCTGAACTTATGGCAAGACTATCAAAAAGAAAAGTGTGATATCATTTGAGAGTCAAGGAAAAAACCGAGAAACTAAAAGAATATGATAAGATGATGAGTCGTATGAGATACGAAATTCGAGGCGTTTATGACAATGTTATCCACAATCGAAAAGAGTTTCATTTTTTTCTAATTAAATAAATCCATCGTATCAATTAAAATTTCAGTATTTAAACGAATGCAAACACGTGATTGACATCAGATTTTTATTGAAACGTATCGGTGTCGTATTCGATTTAGCACACGATTGTAAATAATTCATAGTGACTGATGACAACATACCATTGGGCACGGAACATACAAAAAAAGAAATCGAGCACATATGTTTGTTGAACAAGTTGTCGGCAGACTTACTCGGCGTCCGACGTGGTGTTTTAAATAAAGAAAAATCACAACCATTCTCATTAGTACGTGCTAGTGCTGTTAAAAAATAGAACGAGAATACACATATTTAGACGTTGATCGAATTAATTAATTATTTCTTCGATATGCATATATATTTTCCCGATAAACTCTCTATTTACTATTTAAAATGTCATTTGATGTTTTGTTTTCTCTATTTATGAGTAAACATTAAAAAATACATGAATGAATGAATGAAAAGGAAAAGAATATGAAATGAAATTGAGTTCTTGAATAAATCGACGTCCAATTTTACTGATTCATTGGATCCGGTTGCGGAGACGACGCCTGATTATTTGCATCACCAGTTGTTGGTGCGGTTTCTGCTTGTCCTTCGAGCGCACTTGAAGTATTTAAACCTTCACCAGGTGGATCATACGAAATATTGAACAATGCATGAACTTCAGACGATGGCTTGCCACGAACCATGTTGGCTATTGTTTTACAACCGACAGCTAATAGACTTTTGATGCCTAAGTAATTCGCAGCCTTAATACGAGAAAAATAAAGATCATGAAATCGTTAGTTCGGATACTTACCATAATGATATCGAAAAGCGTTCCTTCAGCAACTGTGAATCGTTTCATGAAATTTTGATCCCATTCGGTAATATCGTCCGTACTGAAAACAACAAAGCTGAGTCAAATTGTAATGACGAAAGAAGAAATTTACCGTTTTGGTTCGTAAATATCTTCGTTTGGATCGTCGTCATCATCGTCATCGATCGGCTCTGGTTTAGGGTCATTTTTATGATGATTAAAATATTCAACAATCTAACGATTTAGTATTTTTTCACACTGAAATTGAAATTTGAAAACTTACTGGACCAAGAATAGATCCTTTCACATTTGGTAAAGGGATCGGTTCGACGCCCATTTCCACAACTACAAGGAACAAAACATTTGAATATCAAAGCAACTAATTCAGATTTTCAGTCAATTTACACTGTGTCAATAGTATTGACTGTCCTACGACTCCTTGATCAATTATATAAATTTCACCGTCATTTGACTGAATTTGAAAGGTTTTTACTTGAGAACCGTCTATTTCAATCGAAGCCATCTTTTATAGTTGAATCTGAAGAAAATAAGGTATGCTATATACCAGTGTTTTTACGAATATTTATCACAAGAATATAAATGCAGAGAAATAGTATGATATCACGAGCCGTTTATGCATCGAAGGAAAATGCCAACAAAATAAAAACAAGAAATAAAATAGTGGGAGAAAAGAAAAGAAGAATGAATGGCTGATGATTCATCTTGAATTTGCGAAAGTCAAAATCAAAGCGTCGCCAACAAGTGACGAATGAGGAAATTGTTTGTTTAAGGGGAAATTTCTAGATTTTCAAAATTTGACTTTTTGGGTAGAAAATGTTCCGTACGAATATGTTTCTTGTGGCTGCCTTTTCAAATCGGCATGCTTTCTATTATATCTTGTTATACATAGTTCTTTAGATAACCAAGTATTGCTTCATTAGAATGCTTCATTAACATAATAGATAAACAATGACATTTTTTTATTGCAAATGTGAATTATACTAAATACGAGAACTACTATTATCGAATTGACTAGTGTGCACTCACTGTCGAAGACAACAAGTATTAAAACTGAATGAGATAGTTCCTGAACAATAATCTATTTTCAACTGATATTATTAATATTATTATACCAGAATTGATAGTACAAGTATCAAACTGTTGTTTTCGACTAACTTCAGAAATATTCTACGAATTTTCCTGAGGAAACTTCCTTCTCTTGATGAAAAATATATGTGATATAACGATTGACAAAATCAATGAGTGTTTTTCTATTATGTTTCTCTTTGGTTTATGAACAACAGAAAAAAAATGAAGAAAAATTAGGCTCTTGATTAAATCAGCATCTAATTTTACTGATTCATTGGATCTGGTTGCGGAGATGACTCCGATGGATTGGAGTCTGCAATTGTTGATACACTTGCTGCTTGTCCTTCACCAGGCGAATCAAAAACAATATTGAATGTTTTGCGAATTTCATCTGTGGATTTACCACGAACCATGTTAGCTACTGTTTTACAACCAACAGCTAATAAACTTTTGATGCCTAAGTAATCCGCAGCCTTAATACGAGAAAAATAAAGATCATGAAATCGTTAGTTCGGATACTTACCATAATGATATCGAAAAGCGTTCCTTCAGCAACTGTGAATCGTTTCATGAAATTTTGATCCCATTCGCTAATATCGTCCGAACTGAAAACAACAAAACTGAGTCAAATTGTAATGACGAAAGAAGGAATTTACCGTTTCGGTTCGTAAATAACTTTGTTTGGATCGTCGTCATCATCGTCATCGATGGGATCTGGTTTGAGATCATTTTTATGATAATTACAATATTCAACAATCTAACAATTTAGAATTTTTTCACACTGAAATTGAAATTTGAGAACTTACTGGACCAAGAATAGATCCTTTCACATTTGGTAAAGGGATCGGTTCGACGCCCATTTCCACAACTACAAGAAACAAAACATTTGAATATTAAAGCAACAAATTCAGATTTTCAGTTAATTTACAGCCAGCTAATGCCATTGACTGATCTACGACTCCTTGATCAATCGTATAAATTTCACCATCATTTGACTGAATTTGAAAGGTTTTTACTTGAGAACCGTCTATTTCAATCGAAGCCATCTTTTATAGTTGAATCTGAAGAAAATAATGTATGGTATATATGAGTTTTCCAATGAAAACTATCTATATCCTGAATTGACATAAAAATATGAAAAGACCAACTAGTAATAAAAAAAACATCGAAAAATAAATAGTGTGACGTTATTAGTCCATTATGCACTGAAGGAAAATACCAACTAAATAGAATAGAAAGCGCTACGAAGGTGCGACGTAGACGTAGGTAATAAACCATTAGAGCGTGATGATTCATCTTCAGTTGATTCGCTAATCGTTTATATAGATTTACCCAGCAGTAATAACCGGTTGTTAAAAATATTTCAAGTTCAAATTCAACTACGAAGAGAAAAAAGTTTCCATTTCTCTCGTCTTACAACCAAACAACAGCTAGTAAACTTTTAGTGCTTAAGTTATTGATCTTAAACAGTTTCAATTATATTGAAAAATTCCATCGGAAAAAATATTTGTTATTTGATGATTTAAAAATTCATTGAATGTACATCCAATATAAATTGATTTAATTTTGACATCTGATTGATAACATTTCCAATCATTTTCCAGTTTTCTCACAATTTATAAACTCAATGTCTCATCGATATCGATACAGTCTTCATTAGTAAGTTAGAAATGAAACAAATACGCAAGTGGGGGAAGACGAAAAATTCATTCTTCTATTCACATGATCAATGATCTCAATTAATAAAGGAGAAAAGAAATGAACACTTAATTTTCTGTTTTATACGGAGGTCAATATCCGTGAACTCTGATGAGATCTACGTTTTATATTGTTTTGAATATATATTTTATCCCTTCATGCTATAGAATATTTGTTGTTGGTAAATAAAAACAAAAAAATTAAGAGTAGATTTAATTAGTTTTAACTTGATTTCTCTCGGTTGTATTTATCTAGATGTGTGAAGAAGTTGTTCATTCTTTATTACCACAGGAAAAAATAAATTAATTGATTAAAAATTCCGATGTATGTATTTACTTTTATGAAATCGAAATTCCGTCATCGTTTATCTATTTACTTCTTAACAATCAAAAATAAACTTTTATTTCATATCTAAGGTGATGATAATGCCAATGCATAAGAAATCATTGAAATTAACTGCTTCCTATTCAAGATCACACTCATCCTAAATCGAAAATCAAGTTCATTTTCTGTCAATATGAATATGTGAAGACTTATCTTCTAAATGATAGAGAACTTTTAAAAATAGGCCAATTCAAAGTAATATATTGAAGAGAAAAACAACAATAACCTTAACGAAACGAAAAAAAAATACAAGGAGAGAGATTTTTTCTCTTTTTCTCTCCCATCACGATGTGAAAATATTAATCGGCAATTATCCTTGAATTACACCTAAGTCTTTGTTTTCGTTTACTTCGCATTTTATAAATGAATGGCTTTAATTATCAAAAAACACGAAGTGGGAGAATACTCGCCCTCTCGTCGGGTCATACGCACTGAAAAATACAGTTCTCTTCTCAGTGCATTCTCTCATTTAATTAGGTCAAACAAAAATAGTAATTTCGATAATAATGAGAAAATGAAAAAATGCATCGTCACATTGAATCTTATATCAGGATTTCACAGTTAACTGTTGTTGTTCTAATTCGGTGACTTAATTCAAACGAATCTCAATTAAAAGGAAGACATTTCATTGAAGCTTATTGATATTGTTTTTTTAATTTTAATCGTTTGTGAACATTCTTTTGAGTGTTCGATTCATTGAATATGAATTTGAATATCATTGGGTTCGTTTGTCTGAGATCTTTGAAACACAAGAGGAAAAAAGCGGAACATAAGATTCCGGATCCGACTTTCTCCCTTGATAAACATGTAGACCATACTTCGATTTTCGAACGAATACAACATAAATATCGACTTATTTAATTCATCGCTCTTAGTGAAACGATATTTTAGCGACTATCGACGAAAAAAAACAAGCAAATATCTAAAGGAAAATGTGAGATTATCAACAAAATTTATTTTAGATGTTGTCTATAGTTAGAAACACTGTATGATGATGAGCATACAAAGAAAATATCTGCAAAACGATATTGGGCTTTCGAAAATAGGTTAATTCAAAATAATATATTGAAGAGAAAAACAACAATAACCTTAACGAAACGAAAAAAAAATACAAGGAGAGAGATTTTTTCTCTTTTTCTCTCCCATCACGATGTGAAAATATTAATCGGCAATTATCCTTGAATTACACCTAAGTCTTTGTTTTCGTTTACTTCGCATTTTATAAATGAATGGCTTTAATTATCAAAAAACACGAAGTGGGAGAATACTCGCCCTCTCGTCGGGTCATACGCACTGAAAAATACAGTTCTCTTCTCAGTGCATTCTCTCATTTAATTAGATAAAAAAAAAATAGTAACTTTGATAATAATGAGAAAATGAAAAAATGCATCGTCAAATTAAATCTTATGTCAGGATTTCACAGTTAACTGTTATCCTTCTTGTTCAGTAACTGAATCCAATGAATATTTATGTATGGTAAATATATACTGTTTCGAATCATAATTAATATCATACAATTGTTGAATATCTTTCTTATAGAAATAATAATTCTAATGTTTATTATCTATATTTTAATGATAATTTAACGAGCGTGTTTTTTGAATATGAGATTTTTCAATGATTCAATGCATATAAAATCCTGATGACATTTTTGAACAAGAAATTCTGCAAGTAGATATGGCTCATTGACAGTAAATTGAGATGAGTCATATTTTTTTCTTTTCTTCGGTCAAATTGTTTGACGTCACTCTATCCCATTTTTATTGTATGAATAAATCCAATGACATAAATCACGTCAACGTCTGGTGTGCTCTTAACCATAATGGGCGATTAGGGGCGTAAATAAGTGCTGTAGTTACTCGGTGGTATAAATACGAAAGCAAATTTCGTTAAAAGTCAGTTAATCGACTATTCGATTAGTTAAAACAATACAAGCTGCATAGCTATCCAATGCAAAAACAATTTACAAATACAAATATGATCTACATTATGGCATTGTTTATGGCATTAATACCATACGGCAGAAGCTTGGATAATGCAATTCTATTTCGATACCATTGAATCGAGTGATGTAAATTGAAATAATAGTACAAATAGCCATGGGATTATATAACTGATCAACTGTCTAAACTGTACTCATTTCGTATCACAACTTTCTTGATAATAAATCGGAACAACTTAAACGAAAGTTCACGATATATTCGATCATATACGTACTAAAAACGGTTCTTGAAACATATTAACAAGAATAGATTATCTATTTATTAAATCTTCGAAGTATCAATATAATAATTGGATGGAATATTTGAGAAAATGTTCAACTTCGTTGTGTTCATTAAATATTTTTGACAGATAAAATAAATGAACTTAAACCACAATAATATTAAAACAAAACCTCAGTTAGATTTATTCAAGTTAAATATTTAATAAGAAAATATCTTTTTGATCGAAGATTTGTCAGAAATCATTGAAATAATAGAATAAAATTTTCCTTAGGATTGTACGATCGTAATGTTTGACGCAATATTTCATGTAGTCAAAGTAACCAATGCAAAATAAATCAAATATATAAATGAAAATCTTCTATGAAAAATTTACTAACTGTTTGTAGAAACGATAATGATTCAAGTAGAAGATATTGAACAAAAACAATGACAATAGTTGAATAAAACTTTTCTGACAATGATTCATTTTTCTATGTTACTTAGAAAAATTATTTGAATGAGGTAATGCAAGTCGAAATCTTTACAATATTCGAACAAAATTGTCCTAAATGTCATTCATTTTACATCTGAAATGAAAAGAAATCTGTCAATGTAAACAATGTTGTGTTAAATATTGAAATAATTGAACATACGTCTACTGATAATTATTCGTATCGTATCTTCATAAGAACAGAAATAAAAATCAAATAAATTGCGTTATAACAATTAAAAGATATTTGAATAGAATTCTGGTGAAAATTATTCGATTATTTTAAGCAAGAAAAATAAATGAAACATTGATAGACATTGACTAAAAATGACTAACATAACAGAACATGAATTTGCTGAAAATCATTGTTTTGTTATTTGAAACAAAAACAGATGTGATAGTGAAAGAAATCGAACGAAAATAACGAACATACAAGAATAAGATTATGCTAAAAATCATTCAATTGTGATATAGGACAAGAAAAAATAGAACAATAAGAGAAATTGAGTGAAAATGAATACAGATTATCGGTTAAAATCTTATTAAAAATAATTCATTTGTTTTTAATAAAGGAGACAAAAGATGAAAACATAGAATTGCACGAAAATGATGAAGATATTTGAAATGAAGTGTAATAAAAACGATTCATTTATTAGTAGAAAATGAGAAGAATATCAAAATGGATCATATAAAATGAACATGATCGACATAATTGAGATGAATTCTGGTAAAATTGATTCAGTTTCTACTTCGAAACTAAACAAAAGTGAAAACGAAAACGACTGATTGAAAGTCAATAAAGTATTAGAGTAGATCTCTGCTGTTAATAATTCATTTTCTATTTTCAAGAAAGATCAATATGATAACTACTAAAGCTCAGTATAAATCGATAAGATAGTTAAATAGAATTCTGGTGGGAACAGTTGATTTGCTATGTAAAAGACAAATAAAAGCAATAGTAAACGAATTTTAACCGAAATAGGCCAGATAAACGAACAGAACTATCGTAAAAATGATTCATTTTGTCTTTTCAATAACAAGCAATGTCAAAGTAAATGTTAAATAATAAGATTATATGCGATACATGAACAGAACTCTGGTAGAATTTCTTCACATTTTATGTATGATGAGGACAGTTAAGATAATAAAACGAACGTTTCCAAAATGCGTACAATATACGAATTACAGTCTTATGAATATTATTTTCTTCTTACTTAGTTTCAATAAATATGCGACAATGAATAAACTCGAAAGAAAATCATACAGATATTTGAACAGAACTGTCGTATTGTTCAGTCGTTTATTATTTGAAATACGTTCATCTGTGAAAATATGATGAAGTATAATGTAATGAATCAAAGAATATGAACAGATCGTTAATGTAAATGATTCATTTAATATTTACTAAGATGATAAATATGAAACTACAAAATTCAAATGGCAGTAGTTTAAATATAAGAACTCATGTTTGATAAAAATTATTCATTTTATTACTTTAACTAGAATCTAAGCTAAAATATGACAAAAATAAATAAAAACAAGTAAGATAATTGAAGAAAACAGTTCTAAAAAATATGTAATTGTTATTTGTAATGAATGAAAATTCAAAAATGACTCAAATAGAGTCAATATAGCTGAAATATTCGAATAGAATTCTAGTAAAAATAATTCATATTTTTTGTACATCGAACGTATCTTCGAAACGAAGAACAATTCAATTTAATTAGTTAAGATATCTGCATAGAATCTTTTTAATAACAAATTATTTATTAGTTGCAAGAATAATCAATATGAAAATAAAATACATTCAGTGAAAATCTTCGAAAAATATGAATAGACTTGTACTTATTAAAATGATTGCTTTGCTATTTGAAAGAAAGATAATTGCCAAAGTGAAGTAACTGGTATAGAAATGTTTATGATATGAGAACTCAAGTCTAATAGAAATATTCATTTGACATTTCCATTGCAAACAATTGTAAAATGTAGCATAGTAATAATGGAAAAGAATAAGATATATGAAGAGAATATCAGTGAAAATGATTCATTTGTTATTTGAAAAGAGAATATCTTTGAAAATAGATTGTAATTGAGAGTGTGTTATCGAGATATTTGAGTAATTAACTGATAAAACTAATTCTTTCATTATTTTAAATGAATACAAATGTGAAAATGAGGACAATATTGTCAAATTGACTGTGATAGTTGAATTGAACAATGGTGAAAATCATTCGTTTGTCATTCAGATGCGGGATAAATATAAAAATGAAAAAGATTGAATTAAAATAGGTGAAGTAGTAGGATTTATTGATAGTACGTATAATTCATTTCGTGCTTATGTACATTATTAATGCGTAAATGAATGGGTGTTAAATGGAAGTTACTAACATATCTGAAAAGTTCTTTTTTCAAATAATTTCATTTGATATGTGCAAAAATAGATAAATATAAAAAACGAAACAATAATGAAGAATAGTGAAAAAATTTGAATACAGTTCTGATGAAAGTCATAGATATGTTATTTCAGTGAAAGACAAATGTGAAATTAGTGGAAATTATTTCAATAGAATTAAGATACATGAATTGACTTCTGCTTAAAATTATTCGGTTAGCATTGATAAGAAAAGTTAACATGAAAAGAGACAAAACTTGAGTGATTGTGAGTGAAAAACATTAATCATATATACTAATAATTATTCGTTTGTTATTCACAATGAGAATCAGTTTGAAAGTAAAATAAATCAAGTAAAATAGATCGAAATACTTGAGAGAAATGCTAATAAAATTAGTTTATTTGTGTCTACATCGAAAGATCAGTGGAAGAATAAGAACGATCAACTTGTCATGTCTACGATAAGTGAATGACAGCTTGTTCATAATAATTTATTTTTTATTTGTAATGAAGATTATAACGAAAAAAGAAAGGCATAAAATCGTAGTGAACGAAATACATGAATCCAACTGTAATATAACTTTTTCCAATATTAAATGCAATGTAGAAAACGTGGATATGAAAGAAGTAAAGTGAAAATTACTATCATATTTGATCAATACTCTTATAGTAGCAGTTCGACAATTATTTTCGAGAAGAATAATCGTTAATACTAGCGTAAGAGAATAATAGTAATTATGATAATTGATCAAAATTCTGTTAAAAATCGTTCAATTATGATTAACAAGCAAATTTATATTAGATTCGAAGAAAATATTATCTCAGTGATAAGGATATTTTAACTGAAATTTAATGACAATGATTTATTTGCAATTTGAACCGAATAGAAATAATATTATGAACAACATATAGATTAAGTGTCTTTTATATGAGAACAAAGCATTGCTGAAAATAGTTTGATAGTTACTTATAAATCGTGTGAATGTAAAAATCAAAGAAATTCAACTAAAGTAACTATGGTATTTGAACTGAACTCTGCTTTAAATAATTCGTTTGCTATTTGTAATAATGAGAAATGTGAAAATGACAGAAGTTGAGTAGAAAAGATCAAATAATTTGAACGACTTTTTGTTGATATCTATTTATTTATTATTTGTAAGGATGATAAGCTCGAGAAGTGAAAGTAATTCAGAGAAAATGGATGAAGTACTAGAATTGAACTCTTCTATTGATTATTCATATTTTATTTGTAATAATAACAGATATTAAATTGGAAAAAATTAAGTACGAGTGGCTAAGATATCTGAACGGAGTTTTACTGTAATTTATTCGTTTATTTTTTAAAGGAATGAAAAATACGAAAAGTAAAAACATGTGAATCAATTTAAGTAAGATATTGAAACAGAGTTTTGGTAAGATCGATTCTGTTAATATGTTTTGATGCTGAAAAGTTCGAACAGTTGAAGTTTAATCGAAAGAACAAAGGCAATTGAATCATACTTTGTTAAGGCTGATTCATTTGCTATGTGAACAAAAATAAAATGTTAATATAGAAGCAATTAAATGAAAATAATCAGAACAGTTAAACGAAGTTTTAGTTGTTAGCATTCGTTGGATATTTCTCGGTAGAAGTAAATGTTGAAATAATAGAGACTGAATTCAGATAACGAAAGTAATTGAATCGAATATTTCTATGAATTATACAAGTTTTATTTCTCATGATAATGCGGGAGACACTTTAGGAAATGTAGAAAAAGTTATTGAAATAGTCGAATAGGAATCTTATAGATGTTTTTCAGTTTTTTGTTGTATCAAGAAGAATTAAGACAACAAAATAAATCATTGGTATCGATTAAAATACTAGAACAAAACTCTCCTTATTGTAGTTCATTTGTTTTCTGTAAGAATTAATCTGACGAAAATAAAAATATGTAAATGAATATATTCCGAAATAGTGGAACAGAATTTTGCTTTGAACCATTCATTTTTTATTTTGAATAAACACAAGTGAGTACGTGAAAAATATTCAAAATATATGAATGCAATAGTCAAATATACATATTTTTATAAGCATCCATGTATTAGTTTGTCACGAATAAATCTCATAGGGGAAGATATTCACTGGATATGAATATTATATTGGAATAGAAGTTTCGTGTGTGTTGTTTATTTTTTATTCTTCATATTATTATAATGTGCAACTATGCTAACTCAAGTCAAATTGATCGAGATTTTTGAATGAAACCTTATTAAGAATACTTCAATTATTATTAATAAAGAAGACAGTTGTAAAAATGATAAAATCTGAGTGAAAGAGATCCATATATGTGAATTGAATTTTGATAAAAAGAATTCGATTATTACTAGAGTAAGAAACATAACTGTCGAAGTCGTAGAAATTCAGTGATAAAACATGAAATATCAGAATAAAACTCTGATCAAAATAATCCGTGTGTTATTATTAAGGCGAATATATATGAAACTGAAATAAATTTAATAAAAATGATTCAAATATTTGAATTGGACTCTTATCAAAATGATTCAATTATTATTAGCAAGGCAACCAAATGTACACATAGAAGAAGTTAAATAGAAGTGTGTCAAGTATTCGAACTAAACTCTTATCAAAATGATTTGATTATTATTAGCAAGGCAAACAAGTATACAAATAGAACAAGCTAATTGAATGTGTCCTACATATTCGAACAAGACTCTAGTGAAAATAATCCAACTTTTATCAAGTGTTATATCAGGCGTAAAAAGATGAGAAGTGGACTGAAAGTGACACACATATTTGAACCAAAATCTACTGAAGATAATTCAGTTAGAATTAGAAAGGAAAATATTTGTAGAAAAAGAATAGTTTAACTGAAAAGGAGTTAAATACACGAACTGAACCATCGTGAAAATAGTTCTATTATTATTAACAAGAAAGAGAATTGTAGGAATAGAAAAGATAAATGAAGGAAGATTGATGCATTTGAACTGAAGTATAATGAAGCTAATTTGATTATTATTACTAAGCAAATTAAATGTTAAAATAGAAAAACTTAATGGAAAACGATTAAAATGTTTGAACTGAAGTATAATGAAGCTAATTTGATTATTATTACTAAGCAAATTAAATGTTAAAACAGAAAAACTTAAGAGAAAATGATCGAAATATTTGAACTGAACTCTGATAAAGTTAATTCGATTATTGTTAGCATGAATAACAAATTGGGAGATAGAAGAAATTGAGTGATGGAGACTCATATATGTGAACTGAACTCTTATCAAAATTAAATTCGATGATTATTAGCAACGATAGCAAATGTGGAAATCGAAGAAATCGAATGAAAGAGACTTAGATATTTGAATTGAATCTTGATAAAAACGATTCGATCATTGTTGGTATGAATAACATATAGAAAGATAGAGAAAGTTGTGTGAACAAGAATCAGTTATTTGAACTGAATTGTTATAAAAATCATCCAATAATTATTAGCAAGAACAGTATAAATATATGGATGAAAACAGTCAAGTGAAAATCATTCAGATATTTGAACTGAATTCTTATACAGATGATTCGTTAGTTTTTTGACACAACAGATAAATATGAAAATGGAAGATGATAATTGAAAGTGACACAGTTAAAATGAACAGAACTCTTATAGAAGAGATTTATGTGATACAGGTAAGAAATATAAAAGTAAAAATAGAGAAAAGTGAATCATTGTACCTGTAATAGTTGTATAAAATTCTGTTAATAATTATTCATCTATCGTAACTAATAAGACTCAATCAGAGGATGAAAAACTTCCAAGTATATCACCATAATAATTTCATAGAGCTGTTTTTGTGACTATTATACTTAATACATATCATTGTGACATCACAAATAACTCTCAGATATTACCAATAAGTCGACCAGACAACTGAACAGCCACCTTATAGCAACTATTCATTCTAAATGTCTCATGTTAAAAACCTTTTAAATATTGAAAAATGAGTCTAGGCAATTGAAGTATTTGAATAGTGCATTCGTAAGAACAATTCATTTCTTATTTTACATAGATATTAGTGTATATATGTATTACAATTTAGTCAAGATAATTACAATGGTTGAATAATAGTTTACTATATAGTATTCACTTGTCATTTTCTATGTTGGTAAACTTGAAAATATGGAATTTGTATTAAATGTATTGTAACAGTTGAACTAATTTTTGGTAATGATCAGTTAGTTGATATTTTTTGTATAAGGAAATGTGAAAATATGGCAGATGTATTGAATGTACTGTAATAATTGAATAGAATGTTGGTGATAGTCATTCATTTGCCATTCCTAGTTTTGTACAATGTAAAAGTAGAAAGATTTTAATAGAAGAGCTGTAATAGCTAAAAAGAATCTTTTTAGTAAATATCTACATGTCATGTCTAATATTGAGAAAACAAAAGTGCAAAGATCCAGATGAAGTAAATATAATTAGAGAATAAAGTTTTGGTTCCAATTGTTCGCCACTCATTTTTAATGCCAACTGATAGCGAAATAGGAATATTTAATAAAGATTATCGGAATAATTGAACAATATTTTTTTATATACTATTCACTTATTATTTTGAACGATAACAAACGCAAATAAATATGAAAGATTAGCGAAATATATTGTAGTAATTGAATAGAATTTTACTGATGATAATTATTCATTTGATATCTTTTTTTATAAAAGTACTTATCAAAATGGCAAGGTTTAACACTTCTATTGCAATAATTGAATACAATTTTAGTGATAATCATTCATTTGATATTTATTTATAAGATCAAAAATGAAAATAAGAAAATCTCGTCTTGATAATTGTAATATCTGAATAGAATTTTAATGATAATCATTCATTTGATATTTTTTTATAAGACCAAATATGAAAATAAGAAGATTTTGTCATGATAACTGTAATATTTGAATAGGATTTTGATGATAATCATTCATTTAATATTTTTTTATAAGATCAAAAATGAAAATAAGGAGATCTTGTCATGATAACTGCAATATTTGAATAGACTTTTCGTTATAATTATTCACTTGGTATTTCTATACAAGTAAAAATGAAAATAAGAAGATCTTGTTATGATAACTGCAATATTTGAATAGACTTTTCGTGATAATTATTCACTTGATATTTTTTTATAAGATCAACTATGAAAGTGATCCGATCTAATTATGGTAACTGTAGTAATTGAACAGAATCTTTATGCGACTCATTCATTTGCCATTTTGAATCTTATATGCAACATGAAAATCAAATGATTTTGATGCAGGAACTGCAATAGTTATACAAGATTTTTTTAACTAATATTTACTTATTGTTTATAATATTAAGCAATGTGAAAATGAAAAGATTCAAACGGGATAACTTGAATTAGTGAAAAGACTTTTAATATGAATTATTCGTTACTTATTTGTTGTGTTATACTATAAGCAAAAACTTAAATATTTGATTAAGATAATTGCAATAACTGACCAATACTGTCGTATATAATGTTCATTAATAATTTTCTATGTTGACAGATATACAAATATGAAAAACTGGTCAAATAGACTGTATAATAATTGAATAGAACTTTGGTGACGATAATTTACTTAACTTTTCTTTTAAAAACGAATATAAAACGAAAAAATTTATGTAAAAAGACTCGAATAACTGAATAGAATGTTAGTAGTTATGTTTCATTTTCTATGACATACTACCGAAAACGTAAGAGTTTACAAACTTTAATTTCAATCGTAAGAAAATTGGCATAAAATTTTAGTAGCATTTGTTTATTTACAATTTCTAATTGTGACGAAGTTAGATCTGAATGGATATATGCAAAGGTAAGAAAATATTTGAACAGAATTATAGTATAAATTATTCATTGTTTGTATGTGTTAATAAGATATATGTATAAATGAAAGATATGTATTGTAAGATATTGAATGAGTGAATAAGAATGTTCTAATAATTATAGTCATTTACTATTTGTGAATATAATAAATTGAAAAATAGAACAGAGTTTGTTGAAGAATACTGACATATTTGAATAGAACATTGTTAAGAATTATTTATTTGCTATTTGTAATCTCATAAATTATGATGATAGGAAACAATGAATTGCAACTTTGATAATAGTTGGATGAGTATATAATTTCGATTATTCGTTTATATTCAAATTTGTATGCAAAATTTGAAGAAATTAGATTTGATGTAGAACAAAAAATAGCAAATGAACGACATATTTGTGGAATGATAATTCACTTGTAATAACATTTTATATTATGTACTAGTTAGTGAATGTAACTTTAAACGAAATGAAATTATGGAAATATACTACTCTTCAATTGAATCTAATATAGTATAATAAATATTTTGATTGCTCTTCGAAAAATATTTTTAAAACATCATACTTATAGGTGAATAGATGCATACTTGTATAGAATCAATTGTTATGTATTTCTAATAGTAATATATGTAGATCTATATGATAATTCCCAAGAAACATCAGATATGAATAGCAATATCGTAGCTGTATACTTTAATTGTGAAATATCTGAAATGATAATCAAGATATTAGTACAGGATAGTGATAGAAAGAAATAGATGAACAATCATGATTTTCAATTTATTCTTTTCTTATATAAAATAGTTTTACTCATAACTATTGAAGAGTCTTTTCAAGAAATGATCAACATCGTTGAATAGGAATTCCTAAGAATTATTTCTATACTATTTATAAATGTACTGCTCCTTTCATCAACAAATACGTGTCTTAATAAACTCGAATAAAGTGAACAAAATCAAATTGAGTAAGTTCAATTATAACAAACACGAATTGACAATTTGATTTTCATCTGTCAATTGTTTTCAATCTTATCATATTTATATACACTAACCAACATGGTAGCATTCATTTATTAGATGAATAGTTGACGATATGATACTAAAACTTAGTTATTAGACTGCGAGTTAATATATGTATGATTGACGTTAAGGCATGAACAGTTATCATGTGATATTTGTGTTTACATATATGTTTTTAGGATTGTATGCTGAAACAAAATAAAAAATGATTACAATCATAGTGTGGTCATATATCTTCCATGACAAATTCAGTCATATAGATAGATGCAATTTGTATATTTGTAGTGAGGAAATAATTGAATCTTTTTCTGCTAAAATTTATTCATATTTCATCTGCAATTACACAGAACAATTAACTCACTGTGCTAATTTTTGAAATGATATTTAAAATGAATAAAAGTTTTGATAAGAGATTCATATGATAGTATCATTGTTTATTATGTTTACAATATCTATTTATTCAATCAAAGTGAACATAATTGTTGAACAACAAATCTGTTCTTGATTAATACATTATTTTTGTTAGAATCTAATCACATCTATTAATCAATACTTATATTTTGTTAGATGCAACATACCTGAACAGAATCGATGATGAAATATTCAATATTCATGTGTTTATCAATACTAATAGTTCAGATAATCCTTTGATTTTAAATAAAATACTATAAATGACAAGACTTTCTGTTCGAATATGCAATTATCATCTGTTGTAGATATCATTTTTACTTGTCAAGATATTGAATCGATAAACTAAAAATAAGTAAACATACTTACTGCACAAACTATACATATTCTTCATGATACAAAACAGATTCTCGATCAAAATTATTGATTTAGAAATGAGAAAGATAAAATAACGAACATTGGTTTGAACTTTTCATTTATTTTGTCATCTTCATATTTGATATGAGTTGTAATCATTTGTTTTTGCTGTTTTAACTATAATTGAACATTCGTTTAGTAATATTATTCAATAATTCTATTTTCTTTATTGATATTAACAAGTAACGGATTTAGTACTCTTAAGTAGTAAGATACTTGAATATTTATTTAGTCAAAATTCTCCATTTAACATTTGATCTATTTTTGTGAGATAGACTTCAATTTCTTTGATTGCAATCGACAATGAGATTGAATGAATATTTTCTAAATATTGTTTCTTAGTTTCGTAATTTTTCGATTTCTCATCAATACGAAACATTTCATTGTCAATTACTCCTATAATTGAAGAAATAGATTCTTTGAAATATTCATCTGTTACATTTGATGCTTAGATGTTGATTTAAAATTTATGCGTCTTTTTGATTAATGCTATAGTTGAATTCATGTTTAATCTTTCGCATTCAATTATTATGATGATCATCATAACATTTCGTGTGCTTCATAAATTTGTTGATAGTTGATGGACATAGATGAATTTAATCTTTTTGTATACAATTCATTTTTTATTTTCTTTTAAGCGGCTGATAAACTAAGAAACTAGCCGAGATGATTATTAATATATTTGAATATCGATTTATAACAAATTATATTCAATTTAATTATAGTTTTATATTATTTGATTGTTTATAAACTTTAAACTAATGACTGTCATCATATTTGACTTGAACACAAGTGGAACTGCTTCTAAATTTTCATTTTCTCAGCAACTGTTGCTAATGATGAAAGAGTAAAGATCATTTTTTTTATTTGAGTATATTATTGGAACAGTAATTTACATTTTGACATTCGTAACTGACTTCTTACCTGTACATTTTAGAGAATTTCAAAACTTGAATTTTTAATTACCGACATAGTTGAATATAATCAGTTTGAGATCGATCAATATCTATAACATTTCTAAATTAATATCAAAGTTTTTATTTTCATATTTTTGACAACGATGTATTCGAATATGAATATAATTTCTTTTATCTATTATTTATAAAATCTTTTTTTCTCTATTAACTATTATCAATATTTAGAAGTAACCGATAATATAATCGAATTAAAATTTGTTTAACTTTGACAAATTTTTATATCAACTATGATAATTTCATCAATTTAAGTTTTTTCTGTCTATTTCAATCTAGTATTTGAATAAGACTCTACTTAGTCTTGATCATGTGAGATGAAATCACACATTGTGTTACCTAAAGACAATCTTAGTCCTATTAACAGTGTAGTACTTAAATAGAATATTAGTTAAGATTATTCATTTTCAATGGTATTGTTTATTATCGATTTCATAATCAAATATTATTTATTTATAACCAATGAAGTTGATTGTAGAGTCCTAGTTTAGCCATATCTATTACTTAATAATCCTCAGTTTTCGTATAAATTTCAAGTTTGCTGTTGATTTATAACAAAATATTTGAATAAATCTCACTAATGGAAGATCATCTCTTATGAATTCATAGATTCTTTTTAATTAAATATTTTTTATTATGTTTAGGAAAGAAATATTTGAATCGAAATGTTGCCCAAAAATAGTTCATTAATAATTTGATGTTGAATTGTATTAACAAAAGTATATCTACATCAGAAAAAGCGAATTTATGGCATTTGATTCTCAAAGAACAACCACTACCACAACGACTACTACCACCACTACTACCACCACTACTACCACCACTACTACTCCTACTACTACCACCACTACTACTCCTACTACTACGACCACAACCACCACTACTACCACTACCACCACCACCACCACAACTACTACTACCACCACTACTACCACCACCACTACCACCACTACTACCACCACTACTACTCCTACTACTACCACCACAACCACTGAAGCCACTACCACCACCACTACTACTCCTACTACTACCACCACAACCACTGAAGCCACTACCACTACTACAACTACCGAAGCGACAACGACTACCACCACCACTGAAGCCACTACCACTACTACAACTACCGAAGCGACAACGACTACCACCACCACTGAAGCCACAACCACTACTACAACCACTGAAGCGACAACGACTACCACCACCACTGAAGCCACCACTACCACCACAACTACCGAAGCGACAACGACTACCACCACCACTGAAGCCACCACTACCACCACAACTACTGAAGCGACAACGACTACCACCACCACCACTGAAGCCACTACTACCACCACGCCTTTATTCTATCCAATCCACATTGTAATCTATTGAGTGTAGTATTAGTATTGATATTTCGTTTAGAGTTCGAGTAATTGTTGAATGATGTTTTCATCGATGTATATTTCTAATTAAGTTATTAAACAGATTGTTTATTTGAATCGATTTCTTTGTTGATCATCAACATATTCGAATGAGATAGTGGCGGGCGTTCGCATTATTTTTCTATTTCGTGGTATTCGACTGACGAACAATCATAAATGTTGTGTTTATAAATCACGAAGAAGTTGAACATCGTTTTGGTGATCTCAATTCTTTTGTCATATAATCTTGTTCGAGAAACTATAACGAATAAAAGGTTTAAAAAGCTGAAATAGTTGAATTATTTGTTGGTATGAATAATTCATATTTAACCGCATATCAATTAATACTGATATGTCAAATGTTTTCATTAATAGTGAAACAAATATCTGGACAAACTATTGATTATTCATATTTACAAATAACGTATCTGTGTAATAAAATTATTCGATAAAATGTTTCTTTTGTAAGGATAAAATAAATTCGAATCGATAGATTAGAGGTATGTTTCCTTTTTGAAATTTTTTTCGAAATTACTAATTCTTTGCTTCATTCAGCAATTTCATAGATTGTTGCTTCTTTACACTAATACAATCTTTATTCCGCATTTTAATATCGAATTTGATCAGTTGATTTTCTTTCTTTTTACTTTTTCAAGCCAACAGTCGTCAATACAAGAAAAGGACTTATATTCTATCGGTAAAACTTTGTTTTTTTTATTTTTATCAATTTGTATTTTTATTCATTGGGTTTTATTATTTTTTCAACTTACTCTAAATAACAAAGTCAATTTTTCTGTTTAAATTCAACCTTTTGTGTCAATTTTTTTTCACTTATGCTCTCTTTTATTTTATCAAATAAACTAATTTCGAAAAAATAAGTTGTATCTTTTTAAGTTTGTCAATGAAAATTTTATTAGTTATTTTGCAAAACATATGAAAACTATAGAAAATACGAAAAAACAAACAAAATGTTAAGGTTTTGTCGGTTTTTGTTGATTCTTGGATTTATGAAGATATGAGATCGGTTTTTAAAAAAGTGCAATCGATGCAACTCGATCAGTTCTACTTGAAACACTAGAGATCTTATTTGGAGCAGGTATTGGAACGAATCCGCGTTAAAAATACTCGAAACTAGTACAAGAGAGAATATATAAAGGACACGGATCATTCGTTGTAGAAGTGAAATGATCAATTTTACTTTTTTAACATTTCAAATGTTGATGTTAAAATCACATATAGATTTACTTTTGTGAAAAAAAATATTTAAAAAATATGAAGAAAAATCAGGTTCTTGAATAAATCGACATCCACGTTCATTGACTCGGTTGATTCGGTTGCGGCGATGACTCTGTTGGATCTAAATCTCCGTTTATTGATACACTTTCTTCTTGTCCTTCAACAACATTTGATTCTTCACGAGGTTTATCATAAGAAAGATTGAACATTTCACGAACTTCTTGTGAGCTTTTCCCACGTGTCATGTTAGATATTGTTTTAGTACCAACAGCTAATAGACTTTTAATGCCTAAGTAATTCGCAGCCTTAATACGAGAAAAATAAAGATCATGAAATCGTTAGTTCGGATACTTACCATAATGATATCGAAAAGCGTTCCTTCAGCAACTGTGAATCGTTTAATGAAATTTTGATCCCATTCGGTAATATCATCCGTACTGAAAACAACAAAACTAAGTCAAATTGTAATGACGAAAGAAGGAATTTACCGTTTTGGTTCGTAAATATCTTTATTTGGATCGTCGTCATCATCGTCATCAATGGGATCTGGTTTGGGATCATTTTTATGATGATTACAATATTCAACAATCTGACAATTTAGAATTTTTTCACACTGAAATTGAAATTTGAAAACTTACTGGACCAAGAATAGATCCTTTCACATTTGGTAAAGGGATCGGTTCGACGCCCATTTCCACAACTACAAGAAACAAAACATTTGAATATTAAAGCAACAAATTCAGATTTTCAGTCAATTTACAGTCAGCTAATACCGTTGACTGATCTACGACTCCTTGATCAATCGTAAAAATTTCACCGTCATTTGACTGAATTTGAAAGGTTTTTGCTTGGGAATCGTCTGTTTCAATCGAAGCCATCTTTTTCTCAACCTAAACTTACGACAAGACTGAAAATGAAAAGTGTGATATCACTTTTCTCTGAAGAGCCAAGGAAAAAACCGAGAAACGATAAGATTATGAGAGATACGAAATTCGCCACGTTGATGACAAAAAAGAGTTTCAGTTTCTTTTCTTCAAAATACGATTTTCAATCTATTTATCCAAGTCTACCGTTTTTTTTTTCGTCTTTTTGTTTCAATACATGTACACAAACACATAGAAAGGAAAACAATACATATACACAGACCAAGTAAAAGAAAACCCTGTACACAACAAGCATAGTTTTTTTTTTTGAGGAGACCGAAACTGTAAACAAACAAATAAACAAACAAGCTTTTTTTCCTGAGCATAAAACAAGACGAATTTCGTTTTTTTTTCTAATTAAATAAATCCATCATATCAATTAAGGTTTCAGTATTTAAACGATTGCAAACAGGTGATTGACAGCGAATTGTATTTTCTATTCCACCGAAATAACTCAAAATATTCACACCATTTGTTTGATTATTCATCATAAAACGTTCAATACGTTCATTTGCTGGCATAAGATCATCAAATGTATCATCATAGGTCGTCGATTTCTGTGGTAGATCCTCTTCAATTTGATTTGAATAAAGTTTTTTCTTAATTGGTTCATTAGCAAGATCGTTGATCGATGAAACACGATTCATATGCGTACTATTTTGATTAACAAGACCCAAAGCTCGACGACGTTGAACTGAGCTCGGTGTTGACATGAGATTTTTATTGAAACGTATCGGTGTCGTATTCGATTCAGCACACGATTGTAAATCATTCATACTGATTGTATTCACAAATTTCAAATGTTTATTATGACTATTGGAATAAGATGAGAGATCATTCATAGTGACTGATGACAACATGCCATTGCGCACTAAACATAAATATGTTTGTCTTCTTGTTTGAACAAGTTGTCGGCAGACTTACTCGGCGTCCGACGTGGTGTTTTAAATAAAGAAAAATCACAACCATTCTCATTAGTACGTGCTAGTGCTGTTGTTGTTGTCATATTTAAATATTTGATCTAAAAATAGAACGAGAATACATATATTTAGACGTTGATCGAATTAATGAATCTTTTTTTTTTTCGATATGCGTATATTTTCCCGATAAACTGTCTATTTAAAATGTAATTTTATGTTTTGCTTTCTCTATTTATGAGTGAACATAAAAAAATACATGAATGAATGAAAGGAAAAAGAATATGAAATGAAATTGAGTTCTTGAATAAATCGACATCCAATTTTACTGATTCATTGGATCTGGTTGCGGAGACGGCCCTTCATTATTTCCATCACCAGTTGTTGGTGCGGTTCCTGCTTGTCCTTCGAGTGCATTTGGCGCATTTAAACCTTCACCAGGTGGATCATACGAAATATTGAACATTTCACGAACTTCAGACGATGGTTTACCACGAACCATGTTGGCTATTGTTTTACAACCGACAGCTAATAGACTTTTGATGCCTAAGTAATTCGCAGCCTTAATACGAGAAAAATAAAGATCATGAAATCGTTAGTTTAGATATTTACCATAATTATATCAAAAAGCGTTCCTTCAGCAACTGTGAATCGTTTAATGAAATTTTGATCCCATTCGCTAATATCATCCGAACTGGGAAAAAAAACAAAATTGTGTCGAATTGTATTGACGAAAGAAGGAATTTACCGTTTTGGTTCGTAAATATCTTTGTTTGGATCGTCGTCATCATCGTCATCGATGGGCTCTGGTTTGGGATCGTTTTTATGATGATTACAATATTCAACAATCTAAAATAAAAACCCAAAATTATTTTTTTCCCAAATCAAAATTGAATGAAGAAACTCACTGGGCCAAGAATAGATGCTTTCACATTTGGCAAAGGGATTGGAACGTCGCCGACTTCCATAACTACGAGAAGGCAAAAAAAAACATTTGAATATCAATTCCAAGTGTCTTCGTATTTACCTTCGGCTAATGTTTTGATGGTTGATGATTGTTCTACCACGGCTTGATCGATTGTGTATATTTCATTGTCATTCGATTGAATTTTGAATGTTTTTGCTTGGGAATTGTCTGTTTCGGTTGTAGTCATTTTGTTTTGCAGCTGAATCTGAAGAAAAACGGAATGTATGATATATACAAGGGTCTTGATAAAATTTGTTCTGTGTGTCTTTCTTCGTCAGCTTATCACAGTCGTAGAAAAAAAAAAGAAAAGAAATATGAAAATTTAACTAGTTATTTGCTAAAGAAAGAAAATCGTGACTCAAAATCAAAACAAAACTCATACAAGAAGAGAATAAAAGAGTTGAAGGTTCCCTTGCTAATATTTCGCAATAGATTTGCAAGGTTAATGTTTCGTTTCATATAGGATAATCGTGATCAGTTATACTTTCTTCCTTTCTTTCTTTTTGCCTCTGTATCTGAATGACAATAACGCCGACACACTGTTCGTTGGAAATTGTATTGTTGTTTTTCGTTGATTATGACTGGCTGATTTTGTGAATATTGCGGAAAATATTGACTGGGTTTAAAATAACGTATTATTGGGTTTTAATGATGTTTAATCGGTAGGAATTGTTTTTTTAATTCTGCATTTGCGAAGTGTCGTTCTAGATGTCAGCACAGATCGTTTTATTGTTTCGTTTTTGAAGTCACTGAATAGGTTAATTTATAAGTAATTGTTCTAGATTATCAGTTTATAATGTTCGTTGTTTTATGCCGTCGGCTGAGAACCGGGCGGGTCATCGAGGAATTGTCTCGATGAAAGTTCAAGGCAGTTGATATGATAATTGTATCGTTGTGCATATGTTTTTTGTGTGGTGCTGTCGTTTGTAGATCGATGCATTAAGGAAAAATACAATTCAACTGCTTTGCTGTGAAGAGATGTTTCTAACTCATTGATGGTGATAATTTTATGATCACCACGTACTCCATTTTGAGTTTCAAATTCATTAACAGAGTTTTCATCGGGACAGTAAATATATTTCGAAAAACCATTGAAATTAACTTGAAATGTATCGATAATAGACGCTTGTTGATTGGATATAAATAAATATGTGGTTTGGTGTTTCTGCAGTATACGGTCTCGTAGATATTTATTGAGGGTTGTCTGGTCAGTAAATCGTGTGAATATTTCTGGGTGAAATATAGGTTTGCACCAAGCAAACCCGTCTCCTAGATCAAATAAAACGATCATAACTGAGCCTTAAAGAAGATTCTATTTATCGCATCTAAAAAAAGAAAGAAGTTTCTTGAATATGAGGAATTAAAAAGGTGATTTTTTTATTAGTTCGGTTCGTCTGCTATTTTCAAACGTTTATAGAGATCTAAACATCGCTGCATGCATTGCTGAGCCATACTTTCGTTTCTATTTCTCTTGTGATTCATTGCCATTCTGCGATATTCAAACGAAATATCTAAAGCCCATCGAACAGCCAGTTCTTTCTCGTTGTCAAAAAACATTTGCGTTTTAGGAAATTGTTTCAAAAATTCTGACCATTCTCCACCTGGATTCGGTGCTTTTCCGAGAATATAAATCGATTCGATATGTAAATCCGATGAAATAATCGTCAATTGTCGATCTCGTTCGTTATTAGAAATCGATGATGCATCAAGAATAATCGATTTTATATCCGTATTCGATTTCGATTGTTTTTCATAATCATCTATACCAATTGGATACATCAAATGTCCATCAGTAAAATGTTCAAGTTCCACATAGAGAGTACTATTTTCTGCATTTGACTTGCTAATAACCAAAGCCGGATAAAGCCATCTAAATGAAATCAACCAGTTCGTATTAATACTTACTTCTTCGAACTTACTCTTTTTTCTTAAGTAGATTTAAGTATTTTTGCAAATTTTGCATTTCAGATGAATTTGCTTCGCATTTATTCAATGCAATAACGACTGCTTGTGATAAATATTTTGCTGCTCTCTCGGATTGGCCGAGTTCAATCAATAAAATTCCAATATTTAAATGAATACCAATAAGTGATTTATCATTTTCAGGAAGAATTTCTTGTTCAACATCAAGTTGTTTCTCGTAAAATGAAAGTGCTCGTTCAAGATTTCCTTTATATCGATACATATCAGCAATATGAAAATACGTATCGGCTAGCGAAGATTTGTCGTTTGGATAATGGTCTCCTTGAATTTTGAGAGCAGTTTCGAAATATGTCAATGCATCTGAATAGTTTTTCAACGCTTCATGCGCCAAACCGATAGATTTGTTGCTCATCATAATTGATAGATAATTCGTGATCGGTGATTTCGATTGAATTTTCAATGCTTTTTTGTAATAAGGTATCGTTTCAGGATAATTCTCGATTGAGTAACATACATCACCAAGATCTGTATAGATTTTAGCAGTCAATAAGTCTTCGAAATAACCTGATTGTCTCTTGAAATCGAGCGCTTTTTTTAACCAAATAAATCGATTTGAATGATCTTGTATTTTCGCGTATCCCGATGCAATCGTATTACAACTTTCAATCAGAGTAATGTACGAATCATGAGGATAATTTTGTTGAAGTTCAAATGCTTTTGTCTCAAGAAAGATTGCTGTTGAATAGTCTTCTAATTGATAACAAATTTTCCCGATCCGATTAAGTTTCGATGCTTTTCCCATGTCATCAAATGAAGAATCTTCGAGATATGTATAAATATTTTTTAAAAGCTGAAAATCATTTCGATTGATAATCGTTAACAAGAGTTGTTGCCATCGATCTTCAGAAAGATACGTCTCTCTTTCGATCCAATTAGTGAACACGTCAAACAAATCATTGGACTCGTTTATCGAGCTGAGTTGTACTTGATGGAATCGTGTTGATTCAGTTGGAGGTATGATTTCTTTTATACGAAAAATACTACCAATGGGAAATAAGATTTCGTTTTCCTGCCTTGGAATATAACTGAATTCAGAATCTTCAATATTAAATTCGAACAGTATTTGAATCTTGTCAGAATCTAATGCTGTTGGTTCTCGAAAATATTTCACTGCCACGTTTCGATTTGTACTCGCCGATAGGAAATTATTTATTTGTATAAAACCGATTTTTGTTTGTATTATTCTTTCCAATTCTGATTTGGATAATATTTGATGACGATAGACTGTCGATTTCGAACTACCTTCCGTACATCGAATTAAATCTTGAATAAGAAAACGTAATGCGAAAATTGAACCAAAATCATGTGTTCGTAAAACATTATTGAGTGTTTGATAGAAAAGTGACCCTTCACTGTACCAGGTAAGTGCTGATTCGGATCGATAATTTCGTTCGAAATTGTCAATTTCTTTAAATCGAATTCTATTACTTGAATACTTCGAATGCAATGCAATGAGAAGTTCTTTCTTTGCTTGTTCGTCTGGTTTTAAAAGTTTTAAGCAATCGATCAGAAAACGCCACATTAAAAACGAAGCTTCCGATTGATCTAAATGTAAATTTTTATTTTGACTTACGTCTGGAATACAATCAAATATCATCAATTCTCTATGGAATCGATTGATCGCCGCTGTTAAATCTTGACTAAGTTTCGATATTTCATTGTATATACCACGAAATTTTCCGCAATTTATCACTAAATCATCAATTTGTATTGAATTCATCGGCGAATAAATATAAATTTCATTGACATGCGAGAGATCTCTCATAAACGATAGACTTGATTCGAGTTTATCCACAGCAAGAATCACATATAACGTCGCATATACATTTCGTTCAATATAATCAGTAAATTCATAAATGCTTTCGAATGTATTAATCGTATTCATACTACTTTGAAAGTCATTGAGATTAAAACATTGATCAATATTATTAATCAAGCAAACTAATTCCACATCTTCTTCAATATTAAATTGAATTCGACTGTATCTGTTCGCTGATAAATCTTCATCATTCAAAATTTTCGTAATATTGAAACCCATACTTTCGTTTTCTATCGAAAAATCCAACTATTTCTACGCCCATCTCATCTACTTCCGAGGCCGAACATAAAATTTGTTCTTTTCTCCTGTATGACGCATAATTGTGTACCAAAAAACGCGGTGTAGATTTCTGTTTTTTTTATTCGACAAATAAAATTTACATAAGACGAGAAATATGATTCATTCACTGTCTTACAAATAGCATGCGAAACACAGACAAAACAAATGAAATTCTTTATTTTTTATTCGATTATGAGGAATGTAAGGCAAGAGAATTGTTTGTTTTTTGTTTTAAGAAACTTCAGCATTAAAACGTCGATGAAAAGATATCGGAGTTTTTGGCACGCCAAAATTCATTGTTAAACCGAGGAGATCATCTTGAGGATTTCGTATGAGACATGGTTCTGATTGTGAACGTTGTAAACGTGGAAATATAAATTCAAATTTTGATAATGTATCATCAACCTAGAGAAACAAATTATGATAATCAATTCAAATTTTGAGAGAGAAAAATCAATCATTTTACTTCAGGTGCAAAATTTGGTCGTAGATCTCGATCAAATTCTGTACATTGTCGAATTAATTCGGTGATTGATTCGGGTGTATCATTTCGACATTGATCGATTTTGATTCGTAGCTTTCCTCGTCCGACTTGCCACATAATCTTAAAATCGAATAATCATCATTTTCAAATCACAATTCGTTTTGAAATCAAACTTGTTCTTTATTTGCAATGGGTGCATGTGGTAATTTGCCACTGAACATTTCAAATAGAACACAACCGTATGCATAAACATCCGAACTTGTTGAATAACAATTCGGATCTTTTTGTTGAATTACTTCAGGTGCCTGAAAACAACAACAAAAACAAATTCAATGGTTCACATTTGGTCGACAAGTTTTTACCATCCAAAGAACTGAACCAGTCGGTTGAAACTGTTTATTAACACCTTCGGTAACGACAGTTTTCACAGCAGCTAAACCGAAATCACCTATTTTGACTCGATAGCAAGCGCCAGCTTCTTCCGATTCAGACGATATATCGAGAAAGACATTACTCGATTTTAAATCACGATGAATTATTTCTCGATCATGTAAATATCTTTTTTTTAAAAATACTATCTATTCAATATTCATATTAAATCTTAACTTACGACATTCCCTGGCAAATCTGTCGAGCTATGTCAATCAATTGATTGATTTTCCAGTGACGATCAAGAATATGAATGTGTTTGTAAAGTGTTGAACCCTAAGAAATCTCGAAAATGTCTCGATTGTCTATAGAATTTTCATCGTCTTACTTCACACCATTGTGTCACAATAGCAAAACGAGGCGAGAGAATATATCCGTAGAAATTCAATGTATTTTGATGTGTAATTTTTCTTTAAAATAAATTTTTTATAGAACAAAATAAAAACGTCAAGTGAACAAACTTTAAAGCAAGAACTTCGTTTCGAAATGCTTGAAATTGACTTGGTGTCGGCGAAACGAAGTTCAATTCTTTTAACGCCACATATCCTACAGAGAAAGAGAAATCGTATAAGATTTCAAAATCAAACATTAAGCTCCGGTACCATGCAATCGAACTTCAGCCTTGTAAACAGTTCCATAAGTACCACGGCCAACCATTCGGCCATGATTCAGTAAATCTTCTGATTTAATCTCCCATTCACTGACATATTTCTTTTAAAAAAACGAAAACGAAAACTCGAATATTTTTTGAGTAAAATCAAAATTACGTACAGTTGTCGTTTTTTTGTGATCGTTGAGTCCATCGGATGATGGTTTTGTCATGCTCGGTCGAAGACCTACTGGACTGCTTATTATCGAACCATTGACAGCTAAAATTCGATTTTTAATACGTGAATAGGAAAAACTAAACGAGCAGTTCTTCTTACCAACTCCTTGAGTTGTATTAATACCCGGTCGCTAAACAACAAAAACCGATTTATTTCAACGAAAAACTCAAAATAAATAACATACAGGTAGAGGCATTCGAGGTAAACTTCGTGATTGCTCTTTCGTTCGATTTTGTGCATTTGTCCGATCGTTATTAAATCGATCGGGAGCAAAATTTTTAATACGTCTAAATCGAATCGAAATAGATCAATGATTAATTTCAATCATATTTATTCAATTAAATTGTTACACAACACATACTCAATAATCGGATGAGAGCAAACAGGTGCTTGGTTATAACAACGTTTATGGTAGTTATTATCACATAGCTCACAATGTTTATAAGCTTCACGTATAAAATGACGACAAACAGCACAACGCGTACTGCTTAAGAAAGAGATACGAGGTGGTGGCATATTTTTCTAGGTTACACAGACAGACAATAAGCATATGTTTACACAAAACAATATCAAAAAGCAACAACAACAATAAAGTACCCAAAATTATCTCGATGAACTATCTGACAACGGTGTGACTTATGTATACATCTTGTATGTATACGTGAACTACAGACAAGGCAACGTAGACCTTGTAAGAGAATCTTATGACAAACGTCACAATAGGTTAAAGTAAAAAATCGTTTTCGAATCTAAGATTTTTCGAGATGGATGAATAAATAGCAAGAGATTCGTAACTTACAAATGAATGATCAAGTTTTGGCTTTTCTTCGAGTTCAATTTCGGGCTCAAGTAGACAATCTAATGTTATATCCCATGAACATGGTTGTCTAAACAAAAAAATTCAAAAATCGAATTTCGTTTTTGTTTTCGCTGTTATTTTTCTACCTTGATATCATATAAACAGGCGTATATGTGCGAAGATTCGTGACTGAATGTCTTGTTGCGCGTGATTCAAGCGCATTTACCAATGTTTCGTCATTTCGTGGTGCCAACTAAATAAATATTCTTTTTCCCAATCAATTAATCAATCGAAACTTACGGCAGTCGTATGTTTATTGGGAAAATGTACACGAATAAAATTACTCGGTGTTAATGTTGGACTTTTAGGTCTTGGAGACTCATGATCTTGAGAATAAATCGATGAAATCGATGCATTATGTGGATGAGATAGTTTCGATGGTGGTGGTGACGAACAAATCGAATGTGTTTGAGTAGGAGAATATTGTAATTGATGTTGAAAAGGAGGCGAATTATTTAATGAAGATATTTCATTGAATGATAGAGAAGGAATGATTGGATTGGAATTTTCATTTTCAAGTTCACGAAGATATTCAGTTAATGTATCACGCGCTTTTGTTAATGTTTCAATTCGATCAGTTAAACGTTGAAACTCCTAAATTGAAAAGTTCGTTTGTTTGTTTTTTTTTCTTTCATATTTTAAAACTCTCGTACTTGTACATAGAACGATGGTTGAGTTTCTCGAAAAGCGAGATTATAATTATGTACATCGGCTGTTAAATGTTTTAACATCGTCATTAAATCATTAAGAATTTGTCGACATTTAATCGGATCACGATGTCGTTTTCCTTCTTCGATTTTTTCCAAAATAATCCGATGAAAACTATCTTTTTGATCAGTTGATTCTGGTAAGTCCTTGTACGAATCCATGAGAACCGTACTATTCGTTCGATTGGTTTGTACAATTAACGCCATTGAAAATCATGAAGATGATTTTACGCAATAAGATAACAACAACAATAACGACGACGACGACGATGACAACAACAATAAAAATGAGTAATCTATAAGAAAAAATGGATGTCAATAGTTTCTTTTCTCTTCCTTTTTATCTTCATTCATCGAAATTTTTCACAGTTAATTCCATGCATAGTTATCTCTCTTCAAAAGAAAAAAAAATGTAAAGAAAAAAGAAAAGGAAAATGAAATAGTATGATGTCGATGATGTTAGACAAGCTAGACTGTTGATATTAACTTCCGTTTCTTCCAGTTTTTTCTTTCATCTATTCAACGAGGTGTGAAATGATTACTTTCCTTCTGTATTAATTATTAATTCATTTGTATATTAAGAAAAAGGGAAAAAAGAGATGACAAGAAGAGAAAACGACTTGCTTTTATAAGTATGAATAAGTAAATAGAAGCTATTTTGTTCTCTTTCAAAATAATATTCGAGGTTTTCAATGAAAGACATGCGGATTTCTATAAAGTATGGCTGATCCCTTTTGAGTCTCTTTTAATTGAATATGCAAACGTCTTTTTCATCGACTAACATAATATAAATTTTGTGTGTTTTCTTCTTGACAACCTTAGTAGCTCTCTCTCTCGCTCGCTCTCTTTTCTTGCTTATTTAATTGCATAACGCAATCGTAATTATTGCAACGACGAGTAAGTCATGTGCAGGGCAAACCTTGAACAACTCAAGGGTTAAACAACAGCAATCATCCAGGGCCTTGCTATTACGTATGAAATGAGAGAAACAAAAAAAAACGGAACAAATGTATCATTGATGTATACGAGAAACAACAACAAAAAATGAATCATTAATGAGCAATCAATTGACTAGCTATGAAAAACTGGATGTCAAATGATAAGAATAAAATCGAAATGAATCAGTGAAATTTTATCATACTCGACTCGTCATATCCCATTTGATAGAATGGGAAATATTAAAAAAAATAATAACAACAACAACAACAACAATAAAAAAATAATCATAATAACATCATATATACAGACAGACAGACAGACAGAAAAGAAAAATATTTACTAGTTGACTAGTGATTTGTTTAAAAATAAAAACCAATCGACGAACGGAAAACAGATGAGAGGACGCTAGTAATACTGCATACAGTCTTGAAATAAACTCATCAAGAACAGAGGAATTTAACATTGAAAATGTGTTATCTCTACATTTGCCTTCATCGGAAAGCGCAAGACCGTTGTTTTCTGTTTAAACATGAAGGTAATTAGTAAGAAAAGAAACAAAACCGTGCGAGAGATATCCTGCATAGCGCATAAAAAATAGAATTTCAAAGTTTTCTATGTCTGATAAAATTGTAATTAGAAATTTTATTGGTTTTTCTTAGGGAAATAACCATTCGATAGCATAGGGAAATTCACGACCCCAAAACCATTCCGAATGTTGTCCATCGGCTTTGACACTCAATATCAAACGATTGGGATCGGTTCGATATTCTTCAGTTGTATTCTTTAAAATTTTAATCATTCGTTGCATGTCACTAACCATTGTTTGACTTTCTGCTTGACCACCGAGAAAATAAATTCGTGGTGGTGATTGTTGAAAACGAAATTTTTCTGTCAATTGAAAAATATCATCAGTAAACCAAAATGACGGACTAAAAACGCCGATTAATCCAAAGATATCTTCATATTTCAATGCAGCATAATAACTACAAAGACCGCCGAGTGAACTGCCAAGAATAGCCGTATTATCTCGATCGATTTTCGTTCGAAAATGAAGATTAATAAATGGTCGAAGTTTATCGACAATGAACGCTAGATATTCATCGGCTTGACCGCCGCCATATTCGGGATTTGGATACGGTGTTAGCTCATTGATTCTCTCGGCACCACCGTTATCAATTCCGACGACAATTAAATTCTTCGATAGACGATCTAAACTTTCGTCCATTTGCCATTCGCCTGAGAATGATGTTGCTCGATCGAACAAATTCTGTCCATCATGTGCATAGAGAACGGGATATGTTCGGTTGACATCCGTTGAATAACTTCGAGGTAAATATATCCAAATACGTCGTGTACGTGGAAGATAATTCCACATGGAAAAATTCGAATCAAGAATATAAACTTGATTCGTAGCTGTATGAGTAACACCTGATGTATCTTCCCATTGTTCGATTGTCAAATTAATTATTTCGGGATTAGTTGACTATAAAAATAGAACATTTCGTTTTGTTTTTTTGCTTTTTATTCGACATACTAAACGTAACTGTCGGTTAGCTCTCGATGAACCATCGGCCCATGTTTCCGTTGTATCCCAACTGCCTCTTGTTATCTTAAATTCAACATATTTCACATTTTTAAAATCGATTGTTAACGATTTTGTCAACGGATCGAATTGATAGTTTTCATCATTCGGTACCCAATCATTCACCGAACTTGCAAAGTAAATCTTATCATACAATCCGGTATAAAATCTTGGCACATTCTGCAATTGAAATTTCACAACAACTGCATTCGTACAAGTACAAACTAAAAACGCTCAAGATATAAAACAAAACAAAACAAAAAAAGTCAATGCATTTCATCTCACTAAAAAAAAGCAGGACAATCGGTCGAAGCATATTCAAAAACTAAATCATTTAATCTTCAATTTTTCTCATGCTTTTATATACTCGTATTTTAATAAAAGAAAATAGTATCAAATAACACGAGATAAGGCTTTTAGAATGTATCAAATACGATGAACTTTTTTTCACTTATATATATATTGACCGCTATTTTTTCCAGTCGGGTATATATTCCCAAGCAATTGCCATTTAGTTCAAATGGCTGCAATAGTGCACTGTTTTTTATTTGAATTTATTCCAGCTCATGAAAAATACGAAGATATCGATCTATCCGATGTTATCGATAGATTCAAAAATTACGCGTCAATTCAATTGAAATGTACGAAACCTGACGATTCAATTCAGTAATTTACGATCTCAGGCCTATAATTATTTCTCGTTTGTAATTTCAGAAATATGCCAGCGGTTATTATCCTGAATTTAATGAATTTCTACGGCGAACAAATGAAAATTTCATTTCCATCGAACAATTTGAAATCATTCGTCAAAATCATTCGACAAAATACTTCGAATATTCATAAACGTGCTCAATTAATATTGATGGTTCATCTCACTCACATGAATTTACATTTGCCATCAGTCGTTTTACTCTTTAAGAAAGCTGAGACTTTGTTTGTCTATACGAGTCTTACGCCACAATTCGAACAATGGAAATCGATTGTTTTAAAAGCGATAAATCATCCTCATGTAAATATGAAATTCAGTTCTACGATAAACTTGCTTTTTTTTTGTCTATAGATCAATCAACTCATTCGAAGTTTATTACGACAGATTTTCGGGATCAACGTACAGTTAAACAACAAGGCCACGTCGGAGGTTCAAGTACATTTTGTGTCCTTCGATTGTGTTGATCTACGGGGATTTATCGGTCTAAATGAGTTTTTCATAAACGCGTCTCATTTCCTATCAAAAATATCTCAATGGAAAGCAGATGCTGAGCTTTTGAATTTACTCCTTAAAATAGATTTAATCAGTCTTGTTCTATATCAATATACTCATCTACGACTTCGACAGGTAAAATTACTTATTTTCCTATTGACAAAACACGTTCGTTCAAATGTTTTGTTTAGCAAGTCGATGATTTGAATACGAACGATTTTCAACTGTTAAACAGATCAAAACTGAATCTCTTCAATGATCAAATCGATTGGTTTCAATCGAAAGATACAATCGATCTGAACTATATCAAACAATTTCTCAATGCAATCGACGATAGTACACAAAAACTCGACTTTATTTTCTCTAATTGATTATATGTATATATTTTATTCGATAGAGAATAATGTTTTGAAAAGAAGAACACATTACACCTGAGTAATTAATTCTATACATAAAAAGAAAAAGAACAAAGAACTCGATTAGTTTTAGAGAATTTCTTCGCTTGAATCCATTGGTTGAATATCTTGTAACGAACTTTGCGATTGCATTTGACTTTGATCGTCATCGGTAACCGACGACGCTATATCTTCCATGCCGAAAAGAAGATCTTCATCTTTCGAATAGAATTTATCGGCATTTTCTTTCAATTGATTATTAGCACCTTTTGGATCGAGATCCATACTCCAAGACATGTACATATAAGAATAATGATAGTTTTTCAAATGTCGATGTACCTGAATTAAGAGAATTCACAATTTGAGATTTCGCAAAACAAAAATGAAATCAACGTACTTTACTAAGAAGATAATAAACTAGTGATTCTTTCGGTGCTATCTGTCGTAAATCTTCGAGTTCAATAAGAGCTTCTTGATAACGTTCAAGATGTAATAATAGTCCCGCTCTAAGAAAAAAACGAAATCATATTTTCTGTTGAAATTTTTTTTTCGAAATCGATTTTTTACTTATGAAATTTACACAATGCATTCTTTCGATCGATTTTCAATGCATCATTCAACAAAGTTAGAGCTTCTTCTGATCGATTACATTTATGTTGAGACTAAAAAAAAATATTATTATGATTAAATATTTCCACGCAAAACTCTCGAACGATTTACCACAGCTAAATGACAGAGTAGATCGGGATTTGTTCGAAAGATATTCGTTGCTTTATTGAAATGAAATTCAGCCGATTGAAATTTCTCTTGTTTTAAATAAACCATCGCCACACCATTCCTACGAAAAAAACGAACAGAATGTTGTTGCAGATTTACAAAAATTCATTCGTACCAAGCTTTGTAACTTCTTGGATTGAGTTGAATAGCTTTTCGAAAACAAGCCATAGCTCGTTCGAGTTCGTCGATTAATGAATATTCATTTCCTAACAATGTATACGCATAGTCACATTCAGGTGCTAATTGAATGGCACGTTTAAATGCTTGAAGAGCCTTGTCATATTCATGATTTAAACTCAAACAATTTCCTGACGCACACCAACTCTTTAAAAAAAAAAGAAAGAATTTTGTTGAAAGAATAAATCAGTTTTTTGATTTACAGCTGGATGTTTTCGATCGATGTCTGTCAATTGATGAGCTAATGTTGCTAGACTGATATCATCTTTTAAATGCCAAAGAACTGTACTGTAATATTCTAATCCATCGATATGATAGGGATATTTCATTCGTAGTTCTCGATAGATAAGCGAAGCTTTTTGATAATCATGTAAATGATAATAACAATTGGCCAGATGTGATAAAACCCAAGGTGTATCGAGATGTTTCAATGAGATCGATTCAAACGTTTCGATTGCTTGTCGACAATCGTATTGAGAAAGATGCTGAAGACCTTGACCGAGTAATTTTAAAACATTAATTAAATTTTCAACCAATTCTATGGAAATAAAATGAAAATTAGTTTTCATTTTCAAAATTTCTTATTGAACAACAAAAACACAAACCAGGTGTTCGTTGATTTGTTTGACTCTTTCGTTTCGATTCACGTTTTGTACTAACATCCGATTCGATGGAACCATTGAGACTCGAATTTGTCGAACGAACTTGCGAACGTGTCGTCATTTTATTTGGAGATTCAGGTGTTACACTCATATCTGTACAAGGTGGTCGTTTTTGTGTCACACGTGTCGTACGTTTCGGTGGTCCACGAACTGACTTATTTTCTTTCTTAATGCTTGGTCCTTTTCGTGCTTCACTAATCGATGTCGATGCAATTTCATTTCGATGTACAATCGCTCCAGACGAGACCGGTGTTGTTGCATCCTCGAATTCATATTGTTGTCTAATAAACAAAACATAGAACTTTTGTTGAATGTCTTGAATATTTTTCCTACATCATGCGAGTATTCTGTCGTTTAGGTGCTAATGGTGGATTTCGTATTGATGGAATATAATCCGGTGGTTTGATCGTCGGAGGTGTATAGTTATCATTATCTTGTAATTGTTCAGCAAATAGTCCGATCGGTGTCGAAGTTATGAGCGTTGAGCCAACATTGAGTACTGATTCAGTTAGTTTCATCACAGGGACAGGTGCAAGAAGCGGACGTTCTTTTGTGCTTGTATTCATCGACTACAATCAAATTGAAATGATTAAATAAACGAGTGTTTGTAAAATTTTACATTTTCGATGATTTGATTTTCACTTGGTATGTCTTTGATTGATTCGATTGACGGTGTGAGACAGATATCTGGCGGATGATGAGTATTCTCGGCATATGAACGACTGGACTTGAGAGTTGCTGAACAGAATATACTCGTATCAACACGTTCACCTAATCGACATAGAGCTTCGAATGATGACCAAAGAAATGGATTTAATTTCAAAGATTTTCGATAGCATTCACTAGCTTTTTGATGTCGGTCAGATTTTCTAATTGAATTCAAATGATTATCAATCGATATTTCAGATTTAAACAAGAAAACAAATCTCACTCGCAAACTTTAGCTAACAATTGCAAAGCAAATGCGCTTTGATCGGCATGAACATGTGTGAATTCATCGAATGCCAGAGTATTGATCGATGAATTCGTACCGATTAAAACTGTTTCTGCTTCATGAAGTCTAAACAAAAGACAAATAAACCAATTGGAAACTCATTTTGAGCGTCAATTTACTTGTCAATATCAAAACAACATTTAGCTAGAAGAAGTTTAGCAGCTGGCAAATGATCGATTGAAGAATTCTTCAATAACCAATAGGATTTATTGATATCGCCACTTAGATAATAAGTTCGAGCTAATAAATAAGTTGATTCATCGTTTTTTACTAGACAAAGAGAGAGAAATATATTGAAAAAACAGCCAACCGAACATCGATTGATCGACTACCTTCGGCATAGAGTCGTTCAGCAAGAAAAATTGCGTCTGTATAATGAAAATTTTGAATAAATTGATTGATATAAATTTTAACTGAATCAATTGTGACGGACATTCACGACATAAAAATCAAAAATTTTCTTATCTAAAATAGGAATTCAATTGCATTAAGAAAACAGAAAGCAAAAATTTTCTTGAGAATGATTAGCCAGCACCAGAGAGGATAAAAAAGAAGAAGAAAAAATATTAAAATTAGAATTAAAATTTTTCACGTTTTTGAGAATTTAATATTTGACGACGTTTACGTTCGTTGGAGAGATGATCACAAGCTTGCTGAACATTAATAAAGTTCGTTTCGGCGGTTTTCTTAGCAGCTGGATCCTATAAAAGCAAACAAAATCCTCAACAGAAAATGAAAACTATTGTGTTTGTCATACTCGATATCGATCCGGATGCCATTTACGTGCTAACATTCGACATTGACTGTCGATTTCCTGTTGCGACGCATCGGGACGAAGATTCAAAGTCTAAATAATATTCAAACTCAATTCTTTTCTTCAATATGCAATTAAATCAGATCCTGTACTTCGTATGCTTGCCTATCACTTTCCGAATCTAGAGCTGTCCAAATTTCTGTCCATAGACCTTTAAAACCATGTTGTAAATAGAACCCATACAACTGTTTGACTATATTTGCTAATTGTTGATAGATAAGAACGAATTCATTGGATTTAAAGAAATCCGAAAGAACATCTTTGATTTTCACATTTTCACCGTTGATATTCACTTGAAGATTTTGATAGACAGCCGACGTTAAAACTAAACCAAAGATTAAACCGCCTGCTCCATAGATCAAACAACGTTTGAGAAATTTCGGTTGTTCTTTCGAAGTTAAATAGTCAATATCCCAATCGATTTTCCATTCAAGTAAACAACAAGAAAGAAATACGACACTGGGCAATGATGGCGAACTATCACGATAGCCGAACACAAATGGCAGGCCAAGAAATGCGCCTAACAATGGCCACACAAATGAACATTGTCGTGGACCAAGTGTACCCGCTAGATAAGCACCCAATGCAATTGAAAGACATGTGAAACAAGCGACTAAAAATGATAAAACTATATTGCCATGCCATGTGTCAGGAAATGCGTAATAGGTTATCAAACCGTAGAAACTCGATGTGAGATATTCACCTGAAATGAATGATTGTATTCGAAAAATAAACACGGTTATTTACTCGAAATCTTACTGAAAAATCGTTTTAATTCGAATGTCGGCGCTTTACGTTGTCGAATTTTTTTCTCATATGCTTTCAAAACAATATCATCTTGATTTACTTGTCGAACGTATTGATTCAATTTAAATGCCAGTTCATATATTAATCCGATACCAAATCCACCGAATGTTGTTAACCATAAGAGAGCATGTTGAATACGAGCTAAATAAAAATGATGTAAACCAACAAGACCGCCGACAAATGCAAATAAATACGTTAGACTAAGACTTTTCATTTAAAACGAAATAAGAATAGAATCATGAGAAAAATGAGTAGTCTAATTGAACAAATGTCGCCACTGTGCATTCGATTATTGACATCGATCGTTGCGTTTAGAAATCTCAAATTCGACGACATCTACTCGATATCCAGATGTCAGACATTCCTATACGTATGATGAACTTTTTTCTCTCACTCTCTCTCTCTTTCTTATATCGCATTGTACCTTTGGGTGATAATCAATCATTTGTTTAATGAACTCTAGACGAAACCACACAAAACACAATGTGCATAGATTAATTAATTTTCGCTTCGAAATCAGATGAAAATCAATTCTTTTCTCCTCTTTCTTTTTTTTGTTATTCAAAAGTGTTCAGATATTCACGTTTAATTGCCGATCATTATTACACCACAACATGTATGACCGAATCAAATGTATCGTAACCCGTATATATACATATATATATTTCTTTACGTCATTGCCATTAAAAAAAAAGAGAACGCTCATTTGTAAAAGGATTATAGTATAAATCAATAGGCAAATGATTGTTCGATTCATATACAAGTTCAAGGTACATTTTAACACGAGATTTTCGTTGGTGAAACCTTAAGAAAGAAAAAACCCTCGTTTATATCATTCAATCGAACTGTACTAAGAGTTCATTTGTATATCTCCGATGTTAATCGGTTCAATATGCAGTTAAGGCTTCGACTTTGTCAAGTGTTATAGTTGAAAATTTTCAATAAGTATCTTTTAAAGCCTCGAACAATTTGTTTTTGTTTTTTCGAATACGTGCTGATTTTAATGTAGAAGTAAATGAGCAACAGAAAGAAGGTGAGTGAGTGAGTGTGAGAGAGAGAAAAGGACAGAGAGAAAAAATGATTCTTTTCTTTTACTTGAGTAAAAATGCGTCCTTATACTATCACATACGCATATATATACTTTTACTCTTCTGACATATACAACGATTAAAAAGCGAAAAATTGTTCTGCGATCGATTAGTTTTTCAACAAAGCAAAATAACAATTTCTTTTCTCCTTCTAATCTCTAGTGTTCTTAAGATTTTTATGCTTGATTTACTAACTTAATTTACATTTCAAATGACATCACATGTTCGAACCTGTTATGATCATGAACAAATGATTTATGATAAACGAAATTATATTCATACAACCTATCATAACGAATGTTATCACGCACCATTGCCCATTCCATCAATAGATTTATGTGAAAATCTTCTCTATGAACAGAAAATTTATGATAATCGACTGTTAACAACGCCAATATCACATTTAAATAGTAATTGTGAACATTATGACAATACATTTATGCATATGTACGATAATCCAAATGAATATCGAGAAAATGTATAGTATTTTGTCTATTATCATCCTTATTTTTTGTTCTCTTTTTCCTAGTATTCATTTCAACAAAGTTTAATTAAAATTCCAGACGAAAACATTTATGATAATACAAAATGTGACGAGAAATCTTCGACGAAAAAATCTTCAATCATATTCTATATTGAAAACAAACGTTTCGTTTTCATAACATGTATAATTTTCATTTGTTTATTAATTCTTATTTCTATGGGCATACTTCTTTTTAATAAATTCTTTCGTCCCGTTGTTATACAAACGACAATTACTCAATCGAGTACAGCCAATCTAGTCACAACGAGTACATACATGCCCGGAAATTTGCCTTTTCCTTATTCGACTTGTCCATCAGATCGTTGGGGTAGTTCATGTCAAAATATTTGTAAACCATGTGGTCTCGGTGTATGTCATTCTGTTACGGGCAAATGCATTTGTCCTGTGGATATTTATGGCGAATTTTGTGATCTATGGAAAGGTGAGAAGAGAATAATTAGTTTTCGAAAAAAAAAAATTTATTTATTTTTTTCTTCTTCGAAGTTAATGATCAACCGAAACGAGGCGATATGACGAGTTAATTAGAACGAACGGATTCGTTGATTTTGTATTTCAATAACACTCGATAGACTTGAAAGAAAGTGTTTTATTCCGGTCTGGTGTGATCTATCTCATCATCGAATAACCTTTACAAAGCGAAAGAAAAAACGGCCAGACATAGATTTACATTTCTTTCTTTTTTTCCTTCTCGTTGCTCTCTTTTTGTCTTTTGAAAATAAATATTTAAAAAGAAAAAAGACTTCGAAATCACCTAGTTAAGTGCAATATATAAAAATGTATCTAATCAATAAACCTTGATTTGTTTAAACGATACGACAAGATAAAAAAAAGAACATCTATGATTCGGATTGATGCGCACATTCTTTTCATATTTCATATTTTTAACCTTCCTTGATGTTCGCTAATGGGTAAACAACCTTGTGACCTGAAGGTTTTTCGAAACATTTCTCTTCGGCTTCGACTCTTTTTTCTTCTGTCGATATTCACTTGATGAGCTAGTCATGTTTTTTATGGATATCTAACCGCAAACGAAACGTATCGAGGCACGAGATAAAAAAAGAAACGAGAGAGCAGAGCAAAAAGATGGCCAACAGCCGTATGGTTATTCGTGGAGTACCCTACAGACTTGAACGTCAAATTGGACATGGCTTGCATAGTCTTGTTTACGGTGGTTATGATCTACGCGATGGCAAACCCGTTGCAATTAAAATCGTGAATTTTCTCCATGGCTCATTTGCTGTCAAAGCCGATACGGAATCTCGTCGACAATCGTATTGGAAAGAACTCGATATGCTTTTATATTTACAACCATTGAATCCTTATATAATTCGAGTATTTAATTATGATAACAATGAACGTTATGGCGTTATTGTTATGGAACGTGGTGGAACTTTACGTGATACACTTGTCGAACATATGCTCAGTCGAAAATTGATACCAGATGCCGTTGTACATCAATATTGGATACAAATGGTCGAAGCTATTTACTATATGCATGAGATTGGCATTGTTCATGGTGATTGTAAACCTGAAAATTTTATTCAAGTCGGTCCGGATGGACAAACATTGAGATTAATCGATATGGGCATTAGTTTTCAATTACCACCGAATGTTACTAGTCGATTGAAGACTGCTGCTGGAACTCCCGGTAAATAAATCGGAGTTTTTTTTTGTCTTTCATTTTCATGTTTTGTGTTTCAAGATTATGTTTCGCCGGAAATGGTCAACACTCGTGTTGGTCTTAGTGCGCATTCACGTTGTGGCTACAAAGCCGATGTTTGGGCACTGGGCGTTATTCTATTCGAAATGGCCTTTGGCTTTCGTCCATTGCAATCACTTCGTAATAATGAAGCTAAATTATCTTTTCTTGGCCGATTACGTCGAGATATAAGCATACCTGAACATCCCGACAAGCAATTACGTGATATACTTAAACATTGCTTACGTTCGAATCCACGTAAACGTTATAGTATCGATCAAGTATTAAATCATCCTTATGTCACTGGTAAACGCCGGTAAAAATATTTCTCTTTCTTTTTCCTTTTTTTTCGTTCTTTCTCTTCTATTCGAATGATTATTTTGATAGACCATCATTCATTAATATTTTATTTAATGATAATTAAAAATAAATAAAGACAAAACACGAGTGATTAGAAACACACATCAAACAATATACAAAAAATGATGCAGAAACTTTGCGTTTTTTTTCTATAATGTGTTTTTTTTTTCGTTTTTGCTTGACAAAAGTTCAATGTTGATATTAAATATAATATCACAATCAAAAAAAAAATTAACAAATTATTTTTTTTTTGTATTTCGACAAACGAGTGTTATACATTCGGATTATAGTTTATGTAGTTTTCAGGAATTAAACCTGTTTTACCATTGATCGTACCCATAACCTAAACAAATTTGAAATGAAAACCAAAAATAAAAATCAAATAAACGAATAAACTCACCCAACCGGGTTCTCTCGATGGTCGAACTGAAATATTAGAAAAAGAAACGCAATTATAAAACAAATGAAATCTCTCAATTTACTATCAGTAACAGTTTCGTTTATACTAAATGATAATTCGGACTCATTATCAGCTGTACAAGGATACAGTGTCACTCCTTTGGTTGGCCTAAAATAGAATATTAGCTCTTTTTTTTTTTGAAATCTTGTTCACGAACGATTTCGGTATGCTTTTCGTTGAACTCAATAGCCGATTTGAAGAGTCAGTCATTGATAATTGTTTGGAAAAGAATGATGTTATCGAACGTGATGTCGATGTACTCGGCAATGATGTCGTAGGAATTGAAATATTATTCAACGATTCCGAACTACTACTTGAACTAGCTAAAGAAAACATTTCGAATAAGGAAATGTGATCGGATGATTTTATCGTTGAATATTTACAATCTTTACGAAGGTTGTCATCGTACGTTGGCGGAAACAGATGTTTATTGGTTTCATCGATATGATAATCAGGGTTGTATAAACCACGTCGGCGTGCATCTGCTGTTGTTTCGATCATTTCATTCGTAGGCGGTGGTGCACGTCGCGCAATTGACTAAAAGAAACGACCGGTTTTTATTTGTTTTTTTTTTTCATGAAAATTTTTTGTTACAGTTAATGATGAAAGTGATGAACTGAGATTGACTCCACCTGGTTGATCATTATCGGTTGAGCCAACCATTTCATCGATATCTTGTTGTTCTAATTTTGGTTGAAACATTTTTTCATAATGAAGAACGATTAATTCGACGATAGCATTGCGAAATTTAATGTCGTAAATCGATGAGACAGTTTCGAATTCGGGACGAAGCAATGACGGACCAAAGCAAACGCCAAGATTGACCGGTGTCATCAGATTTTTATCTTTATGTTCGGAGACTCTATTGTAAAAACAACACAAAACAAGTTTTTCGAATTAACACAAAAGAAAAAAAAACGTTGATTACTTATGTAAATGAGTCATAAGAATATAGAGTAGATCATAGTTTGGTTTAGGCAATTCTTTTAATAGGCCATGAAGTGTTCGAATTCGATCTGCCTTATCATCGATCACTAGAAATCAAGAAGAAGTAAAAATGAAGTTTGTTCGAATCGAATTTGACTTACTAGCAGCTTCAATGAAACGATTATGTAATTTAAACGTAAAAATTGGTTCTTTCAATGTTCGTAAGTAGAGTTTGAGAGCTGAACATATCGTTTTCAATTCCATATCTTCTTCGACAGGTGTTGCCAACCGTTGTGCCAATGTTTTATGTGCATCTAAAATACAATTCTTCGTCTTTTTCTCTACAAAATCACAGATCTCACCAAAATGTCCTGTAACAACTGAATTGACTTTCGATTGCATTCCAACAACTCGATAGAGACCTTGCTCGTCCACTCCTCGTTTTTCAATAACTTGAATACATTTCTTAACAAAATCAATGCCCGATTCGTCCAATTCATTTTGCATTTCAGCCTTCGATGATAACTGTTGTCGAGTAATAAGAATTTGCCCACCTGTTATCGATACCCAACCTTCATAATCCTCGTCAGTCATTGCTTGACATGTAAACACGGACATCTTGTCCGTTGAACCACCTTTCTCAATTCCATGCAAATCAAACATATATCGTTTGTCGAGTTTTTCATCGGGCGGATGAACAAAACAATGTCGAACGTAAATATCATACGGTGTCAACTAAATGCAAATAGATTTCGTTTCCATTTGATTTCTAATATCATCCATCGAAAAATTTACTTGTTTAGTACTTGTTTGCGTGAAATTGATCATTCGAAGTAGATTAACATCTTTTCGATATTGACAGTAATGTTTAGTTACTGTTGTTGTACCGATGATTTTGTCTTTGAATATGAGAAGAGAAATTGTAGATCAATCGGAATAGATCGAATTACTTTTTTCAATAAGAAACAAATAACCTTCGCGGTCAAATTCTTGATTTTTTAATAGATGATCTTCGGGTTTCTAGAATATCAAATCGATTTCTTTCGAATAGTTTGTTATTCAACGTTGATTTTAACAAACCATTAACATCTTCCATTTTAATTCTTCACCTTCACGTTGAAAACAATCGAAATTCTCTCGAATCTAAATTGATCTTCGTTAGACAATCGATTCTTTCGATTCGTCGTTCTTACTTTCAAAACACGATGATGCAAAAATCTTATAAAATAATCAAATTCCTTATAAATTTCTTGTCCTAGAAGAAAATATTCGAACTCAATCACATGCATAAATAAATTCTCGGCATACCAGCATGATAAAACGATAGAAAATTTAGCATCAATGCTAAAAGCTAAAAGAAATAATAAAAAACAAAAACTCAATTCAAATGGTAAAATCAGTTCGATTTTACTGTTTCAACAAAATCGAATTTTTTCCGTTCTTGAACTTGTTGTAAAAGAAAAACATATTCGAGTGTTTCTTCACGAAATTTCTTCGTTTGAACCTGTAGATTAGCATCGGCTTCTTGAAATAGATCCGAACGTTTCGTCGGTATTTTAGCATTGTTCTCAATCATTGCACAATAACGTTGTGTTGTCTTATCGAATTCTTTTTTTTTATTCTACAAAAAAATATTACGATTATAGCTTTTTTTTTCTTCTTCATATGATAAAACGAACTTTAGCTTTTCCGATTGTATTCTTTCGGAATTCTTCGAGTTTTTTTAAGTACGTTTCCGATGAAGAATTCTATATAGAAGAAAGAATAGCAACAGATGGTTGTGTTTTGATTAATATAAACATACGAGTGCATCGCGGGCTTCTTCAATTCGATGCAAAACTTCGCCCATATACGAAAGTGATGATTCTAGATGACGAACAAGAAAATCACTTTCACAATTCATCATATTTAAACAAACCAATATCTCGTTCTTCATCTGTTTGTTTACTTCCAACGATGAAAAATTTAAATGTTTTCAATGTTTCAGCAACACCACGTGATGCTTTCGAAAGATCTATGGCAAAAACCATATTTATATATGTGATGAATAATAACATTGAACATACTTTTATTTGCTGTCATAACTTCATTTAATTTCTTAATCAATGTTTTAATCGAAGTCGATGTATTCTCAAGTTCATTTTCATGTTGTCGTAATTTCTCTCGAAATTCCGGTGAATCGGTAAGTGCTTCAGTAAATTCAAGTGGTGGTAATTTAAGTACCATGATAAGAAAAACAAATCGAAATCAATCTTGAATAATAACAATAATAGTAATATAAAAAAAAAAGAAAGAAAACGCAAACGATAAAAATAGACGGAAGCAAATGAAATAAATATGATTGTTATGTTTCTTTTTTTCTCACATTTCTTTCTAACATACTAACAAGCCGAACACAATACAAAAGAAAAAGCTTCAGAGAATGTACATCGATATAAAAAAGGCAAGTTGAAAGGAAAGAGAAGGAATCGCGATTTTTTCTTCTTCTTCTTCTCTTGGTTATGCATATAGACCAGCAACTCGTCTTTGTCTTCGAATGACTGCTGTATTTACGTTATCAGAGATGCCGCTTACAAAACGGAAAGAGAACAAATGGCACAGTAGTGTGCGTGCGCGTATAGCAATTATGGACAACAAGTCGTTCGTATGCTGTTTTTCCTTCTCTGTGAACGAACCTCTCCTATTTCTTATGTATGTTTGTGTATTAACAACTTCTGTACACTAGCATGATTACATATCAAGCTGTGTGTCATAGACAACGTGTTCGACTTGTTTGAAATCGACATCTATCTACATTTGTAATGATATCGAAAAAAAACGCACTAAGATTGTGTAGGGAGAGAGAGAGAGAGAGAGAGAGAGAAAGACTCCTACAATAATTGCTGACGTCATCGATGGCCTCCGAGTTATGATTTGTCTGTCTATTTTATCCTAACAAGGTTATCCGAACTATTAGATAAAGAAAATCTCATGTGTGATATAAATCACTATATTCACTTGATATGTTAGAAGAAATGATTTTCACGAGTTCGTGTGTACATGGCAGCACATACAGCTGGTTAATATAGATAAGAAATAAGATCTTCGTAATGTGTTTTTTTTCTTCTTCTTCTTCTGGATTAGAACAAAAATATCATCCATATATACATCAACAACAGACATGAAAAGTGATGATAGAATTGCGCCATAAGACCATTCGTTTTTCTTTCGAGATAATATCCTAACGAACAGCTAACAGAAGAGCGTCACTCATCTGCTTGTCATTGACAGATCATCAAATATCCGATTCAGATAATTACAAATTTAGCTACGAATTCAATTGCATTTAAAGACAAATAAGAACTTTCAATAAATCCTCGATAATCTATTTTTGAGACTTGATTTTTCTTATTTTCCGGCAAAAAAATCGATGATTCATCGTCGACCAATCAGATTTCATCCGATAGAAAAGCGACATATTTAACCAAATGCGAAATTCAATATTCCAATCTCGACAATGTTCGAAAAATTATGACGAAAAAAAATTTCTTCGAATTTCTTGTTCTCAACTTGAAAATTGTTCGAATAATAAACAAGTCTGATTGGAGGATAATTTTACCAAACTTTAGTAAACATCATCAGAATCTCGTCTTCTCTTTCTCAGTTTTTTGTTGTTGTTGTTTTTTTCTACTGTCCTTTACTCTTTCACTGACTAGCAATGTTCAATTAATCTTCATTCGACATTTTCATTTTTAGAGAACTATTGAAATTCAACTATGTCGACGCCATCGGCTAAGACTGCAACTGGTAAACAAACAAAAACAACGACAACAACCGTTGTTAAAACAACAGCTAAACCTCAAGCTAACACAAGTGGTATCGCATCGAAACTTCAACGACCAAAAACAACAGCATCAGGCAAGAAAGTCGTCAATTCTCATTCGAACCGTTTATTGAGTTCGAATGGTCTCATGCGATTTTCTCGTGGTCGAATGTTTCATCGACGTGCTTTGTATCGTATTAGCAAATGGAAAACCGCTCAAGCGAAATTACAAGGTGATAAAACAAAGAAAACAGCTGGCAGCATTCAAAAACGAACATTAGCTTTGAAGAAGAAACCAGTTGGAGGTGATCGTAATGGCAAAGAACGTCTTGTTCGTACAAATCGATTTGTATGTTTGCTAGAAAAGAAAAAAAAGCACAGAGAAAAAGAGAAAATTCGTTCTTTTTTAGCCACGTTATTATCCAACTGAAGAATTGCCCAAAAAATTCTCAGTCAAACGAAAATCATTCGCCAGCCACAAACGTAATGTTCGTTCAACACTTACGCCTGGTACAGTTGTCATTCTTGTTGCTGGTAAACATGCCGGAAAAGTAACTTTCAATTGAGTTTTATAATTCAAAAAAAAAAACTAAAAAACATGTGTTTTTTTCTTTTTCGTCTAAAGCGTGTTGTTATTGTCAAACAATTATCATCCGGTCTTCTCTTAGTTACTGGTAAGAGACGAAGATGATTCGATTGATGAAGTTTATTTTTCGTTTTTGCAGGTCCATCGAAATTAAACGGTGTCGCTTTGAGCCGTGTTAATCAAATCTACGTTATTGCAACAAGTACTAAACTCGATTTATCATCAGCTGATTTCAGTAAATACGATGACAAATTCTTCAAACGTGTTCGTCAAGCCAAGAAAAATGGTGAAAAAGATATTTTCGAACAGAAGAAAGAAGTAAAAGTCAAAAGTTGAAATCATCGATTGACTGTTATGTTTCTTTGTTTCGCCTTTAGAAAACAACACTCAGTGCTGAACGTGTCGAAGCACAAAAAGCTGTTGACACAGCCGTTCTTAATGCCATCAAAGCTAATGCTGATTCACGACTTCTTCGTCAATATCTCAAGAGTCGTTTTCAACTTTGGAATGGTGTTTTACCACATAAATTAAAATTCTAAATATTCTTCAAGAAAAACCTGATTTTGAACAACAAGAAAAAAAATCACAATAAGAATAAAAAACCAAAGTAAAATAAAACAAAAAACAACAAATATTTAACATCGATCGTTTCGACTTTTTCTGTTTGTCATGATTTATTACCAGTTAATAGTTTTGTTGTTTTTTTGTTTCATTTTTCAATTTTTCTTTTCCAATCGTAGGAGAGAAAAGTGAAAGAGAAAAAAAATAAAATTTCTATACAACAAAAAAAATCAACGAAAGTGTAATGAAATCATCGATATATGATTATTATCGAAAAAAACAACTCGTCGACACTTAGTGTCCCATTTTCGTTACTGTTAGACACGAAGAGAGTAGGGAGAGAAAGAAAAAGAAAAAAAAATGATGAATGAACCTCATCCACCTATACCATCGTCATCGAGAATGCCATCGACGCGTTCACGTTTGCCATTTAGCGAAGCACCATCGATTAGTATGATTAAATTAGAACGTGGACTTGTTCATCGTTCGCTTCTCTATTGTCTTGAACGAGGTTACTTTTCTCTTATTCGATATTTACTAGAATCAGGTACGGGCAATGTACGAGAACGAGATGCTGAGGGTCGAACAAGTCTTATCTATTGTTGTTTTATTGAAAATGATTGTTGGGCACAAAATATTGCCATGACATTAATTGAATATGGTGCCAAAATCGAAGATCATGATCAACGTGGCTTGAACGCTTTACATTACGCCATTATCACTCAACGTTTGATTCTTGTTCGACGATATCTTGATTCATTAGATTTTGATCTTAGCCGTTCGACAGATATTCATGGTAATACATGTTTACATTATGCATGTTCAACGGGGAATTTCGATATTGTTCGTTATGTTCTCAATGCGATGAAACGTTATTCAATTGATTTAACAATAAAGAATCGTACGGGTTTGACAGCCTATGATATTGCTTGTCAATTAAATCATCAACGTTGTCAAAATCTCCTACGAAATGAAATGACATTGCAAGATCGAGAACATCAACCGACGAAAGTCTCGTTCGAACCGAATGTTGATCGACGTTTTTCAATTCCATCTCGAATACGTTCGATAACACCGTCGACATGTTATGCTGAATCGATTGTTTCCGTACCATTTTTCGTTTCGAGTTCACTAAGTTTACGTAAACGTCGACAAAGTACAATTAGTTATAACAATGAAAATCTTCATACAACAACAGCAAAATTTATCGATCCAATTGAATCACGTAACATGGCGTTGAAACGCAACGAAACATTGGATAATTCACTTGTTCATCAAGCAAAGAATCGTCCTGATTTTGCTCCAGCATCACCAACCAATCCAAATTCATCATTATCATCAGCAACGACAACAACAACAACAACAACATGGCGTGATGATGTTTCGAAAATGTTCGATCAATTACAAACACTGAAATCGCCATCGTACAGAAAGAGTATTCAACATGAATTGAGCAACGAATTATCTTGCGAACTATTCGAACGTTTATATGGCATGGGCGGCGCCGATGGACATGATTGTAGTAATCATCAACCGTTGTCATCGAGACCGTCGGTTTCATCACAAAAAGTCGTTCATCGACGGCGTAGTAGCCAAGCGAGCGTGAAATCATCGAATAAATCGAGAAAATAAACGGATCTGCTTTTTTTTAATAAAAACAAACAAACAAACAAACAACATTTTTGCTTAGTTTATTTTGTTTGTCGTGTTTATTTTTGTAGATAAAAGAAAAACTAATAAAACAAAATGAAACGAGAAGTCAATACTGTTTGGGATTATGTTCAAGCACCATCGATTGACGGATTTATTCAAACAATTGGATATTTTCTTGCTTATATCATTGCCATGTTTTTAGCATCAAGATTTTTTCCAAGTGTAAAAGCTAAAAGTCCAAAGAAATCCTACGATCTCACCGGTCTCTACATATTCATTTTTTTAACAATTTTAATTCCATTTGGTTACTACAATCGATATTTATCTTTATTATTCATTATCGAAAATTTCGTTTCATTTTTTATTGTCATTAATTTATTTGCAATTACATTCAGTTTCTATTTGTTTATTCGAGCACCATCGTATGGCAGCGGTAATCCATTACTTGAATATTGGAATGGACGAGAAAAAGATCCGATGTTATTCGGTGTTGATTTAAAAGTTTTCTTCTATCAACCAAGTTTAATCGGTTTAGCTCTCGTCAATGTCAGTCTTGCTGAAGCACAAATTCAAGTTTATGGTGCATTAACACCTGGCATGATTTGCTATCAAGTCTTTTGGTATTTATATCTTTTAACTCACTATATTCGCGAAGATTTTATGCTGTGGACATTTGATATCATCGAAGATCATTTCGGTTTTATGCTCGTTTGGGGAGATTTAATTTACGTGCCATTTCTTTATAGTATAGCTGGTTGGTTTGTTGCTGATAATGTTAAACAACCATTGACATTTGTATGGGTAGCTGGAACGTTAGTTATGCATTTTGTTGGCCATTATGTATTTCGAGAATCGAATTGGCAAAAATTTGATGTAAGAAAATATGGTTCACAGGTCAAAATCTGGGGTAAACCCGCTCAATTACTCGACGGCCGTTTACTTATCTCAGGTTTTTGGGGTATTGGCCGACATTTGAATTATACCGGTGAAATTCTTGTTTATACATCGATTGCTCTTTGTTCGGGCACGAATTCATTTATTCCCTATATTTTACCATTATCACTTTTTATACTTTTATCACAACGTGCTTATCGTGATGATCAACGTTGCCGAAAGAAATACGGAGCAACATGGACTCGTTATTGTCAAATAGCCAAATTCCGCATGATACCAATTATTTATTAACGCAAAATAAACTAGCTCTTTCCTTTTTCTTTTTTTTATAAAACATATATTTCTACAATTGATCGTCGTAGTGTAATTAGTGATAAAGATCGAACAATAAACAGATAGAGAATAGGTTCAACTAGATACAAAAATATTTCAATATAATAAAAAATTAATTTCATGTAAAAGTCTTCCATTGGTATATGAAATAAAATAAGAAGAATTATTTTCCATAATGACCAAAGAAGAACAATCATTGATGATGTACGATTATTTCGAAAAGAATAATTACTTTTTAGTTGCTGTCGATGAAATAAACAAAGAACAATGTAAGGAATTAAACAGCTTAATGATAAAATAAAAAATGTATATGAATAACGAAATGTATAATCGACAATACAAATATCGAGACTTCGATCAAATGCAATCGATGCCCATTGATCACTAAGACTTGGCAATGTTAATAAACAAGAAAAAATCCAAAGGAATAAAATTATAGTTATCCATTGATGAGAACTAATCGGTTGAGATGATTTTCCAAATAGATAATAATAATACCAATCGATTTGTAAGAAAATAATTAAATGTAAATGAAAATGTGTGAGAACATGAAGAAGATAACTTTGAATATAACATGATTCAACAAAATAGACTAAGATTAAACGAAACCAATTCGTTAGAAATAAACACGAACAAATAAAACGATTCGTTTTTCGATTATATATGAAAAATATCAAATGACATACAAAACTAATTGTGACATAGATAATGCTTATCGAAATCATTGACACATACACAGTGAATGATGCAAAAGGTTTACATTTAGATGAGGCTATCCTTCGAAGGAAATGATGATGATGAAGAATGATATTTTCCTCTCTTGATTATTCATTGTGAAAACTTGACATTTTACTGTTGAACTCAAGAGAATAACGACTCGTTCATCTTGTCAATCTCATGTCAGAAATTTATTCATAGATATTTAAAAAAGTGAACAATAAATCTAATCTAAGCACTTTGTCCCATAGCTAGAGCTTTTTCCATTGATTCTACACTTTGTTTTAATCGTTCTCGTCGTTGTTGTTGCTCGAATGGTTCACGCATCCATTCGAAAAGAATCGCCGATGTAAATGCTGAACTTAATTTCGTATCCAAAATCAACGCACATCGAGTTATAAACCAGTAATAATTTATCTGTGAAATTCGATCAATAAGACGTTTTTCAACGACACGACAATATGCAGCTACAGCAATCTGAACATCCAATGCAGCTTGATGTTCATTCGAACGATCACTTAGATCTAAAGAATATCCGTTGATATTCACTATCGATGATTTATCTTGGCCTGGTTTGGGTTTTTCTTTATGTTCAAGAAACCTCTCTTTGATTTTATTAACTGTATCCATATAGTAATGATTGAGTGTAAATACTCGTTCTTCAATTTCAAGCATTTTATCAAGATCATTTCGACATTGTTCTTCACATTCATCGATCGTTCGTAAAACGATGGTAACTAGTTTATCAAGCATTTGATTTTTATAACTAATTTCATTTGCAAATGCTCGATTGAGTAATTGAATGAGAATCCGTCGAAAATATTCTCCATTCGATTCGATTAATGTTTCGCATGGTTCACGAAATTTGTTCTGTTCAATTCGATAGAGTCGTTCAATGATACTAAACGATGGAAAGTTTGGTAAAGCCACACCGGCATTTTCATCGAGCAATGTCAAAATAATCTCACGATATTTTGTCGAGAAAAAATTCGAGAATAATTTTCGAATTGTTTCCGCACAAGTTTTGTGTTTCTTATGAATTTCATAGGCAATATGATCGCTGGTCAACGAAGAGTCAAAATCATCGGATTGATAACTGTTGTCACCCATGAACATTTGTAGATCATTATCATAGATTCCATTAACACGTGCCGAAATGAGTTCATTGTATTTCTTCAGAAGACCAATGTAAATAGCCCAACATTCACTTTCCGATTCAATTGCTCGTGGCATCTGTTTGAGATCTTGTTTTTTGAGTTTAATCTGTTTTCGTAATTCATCGATGATCGATGGTAATGTCGAACGAATACGATCCTGTTGAATCGATGCTAATCGTTTGATTAATTGTTCACAGCCGAGATATTGCTTTGGCACACCGTCGAATGCGTGATTCGTTTGAAAAAAGGTTCGTTCACGTTGACGCATTTCTGCAAACAGAACATTCCCATCGATTTCTTCTTGTGTTCGATTTAAAACCGCAATACATCCGAGTTCTAATTCCATTGCACCAGCGCCTATGCCTCGAAGTTTCTCGCCAATACCTTTATCGTATTTGTCGATTTTTGAAACAGCAATCAATTGTCGTTTACATCCGGGATCGTATGTTTTAGCTAATTGAATCGATTCCGATGTGGCAAAATCAACGGATGCAGGAATAACATGAAGAACAATCGCTGTATCAGGTTGAATATAATGTTTGATTAAATCGACAATTTGCTGATAGATATCTTTCGATTGATCACCAATTGGATTTCGTGTTATGCCTACAGAAACAGAGAGAGAGAGAGAGAATTGAAAAATTCATTTCTTTTGATTTTACCAGGTAAATCGATGAGTGTTAAATCTTCTTGAATATCTTGTTTGTAAACAGTTAAATAAATCGGCGATGATGAAACATTACAACTTGTTCCAGCTAAATGATTCGTACAATCGGTCACTTTCGACATGATTTGTGAAAGATCATCGATACGAATTTCAGGTTCATCTTTACAACGAATAGTTGCGTATTCGGATAAACTATTCGGAATATGTTTCATCCGTAATTCCAATGGACATCGAGTACAAATATTTTGCGCACGAGGCAGTTGCACACCGCTTAACGCTTCGAGAACCGATGATTTGCCGACTGATTGATCACCAACGACGACAATATGAGGAAGAGCAACTTTTTCATGATGTAAAATTTCTCTCATATCATCGACGATTTTTAAAAGTCGACGAGATTCAGGCGTGTTGAGGGCTTCGTGCAACATTTTTCTTGTGAAAAAAAGCCGCTGGCTTTTCGTTTTATAATCACATTCTTCACATGTCGGTTGTTAGGAGTAACAGAAACTCGTTATTATCAAAAAGAAGAAAACCAATAAGATTTAGCGACACGTGATGTTTTTATTTTTAATTAAAATGAACAAGTCATATTTTGTAAATGCCATGACTGATTGTCTTTACCCAATGCACAATATTCGCTATCAAGTCGCATGATTGTACCATCGATTTGTAGTTGATTGTTGTATTGTGATATGGCTTTAATATGCCAAATATTCGACGAGAGAAGATAATCTTTTCCATCGTTTAATTGATCGTTTGTGCCCGATGTCAATGTTGCTGGTAGAGTGAAAGCAAATGAAACATTATTTTCTTCGTTGAGGATAATTAAATCAATGAAAAATAGATCATGAATTGAGCCTTTGAAAAGATTTGTTTTCCAGTTGAATTTCGGCAGTTCATCTAGTTCAGGACCGAGTCGATCATTCATATCAGTTATTCGAATAAGCTCAATCATAGTTTTCGTTGATGTCGATGGTTTCAATCGGCAATGAGGAAAACGATGACGAAGAAAAACCGTTGTCATATTTCGAAAACAAATGAACACCGATGTTTCGATATCGTTCAATTTCGAACCAATCGATTGTGATAATGGTTGATTCGTAGTTTGTTTCGTTACACGAAGACCAGCAAAGAATTGTTGACGATAGGCAAGATATTGAAGATTAAACATGAGAAAAGCAAATGATTTATCTTGTTCATACAGCGCAATTAAACAATCATCTTCATTCGACAATTGACAAAGTCGAATCGGTGATTTCAGATCAGTTGTAATCGAAGTTGATTTTGTTTTTATGGAATTCCAATTGAATGCATATTCGTGTAATAATGACTGAATTCGTTGTCGATGTCGAACAGGTCGTGTATCGATTTCAATGAAAACGATTGCATACAATCGAAGATACTGTACACGTGCGAGCAGATCGATTTGCTCGAGATCGAGCCAACGAATCGATAGACTAGTTTCGAAAAATTTGATTGTATCGCATTTTTGTGACCAGATTAAACGATGTTTATCATCGCAGAATTCGAGAATAAATTCGAATCGATCGGAATAGTTCGTGAAGATTTTCTGATAATCAGGAATGCCCGTAAAGGATTTCAATGGATCGAATTTCGTTGTAAAGAATGTTTTCAATTGTGTTCGAATTTGTCGATTGAGATGATTTTGTATGCGTTGTTTATTTGTTAATGTCGATAGTGACGATGTCCGATGAAGACCATAGGAGAAAACTAAAGATCGCCAGAGACTTTCATCTTGAGAAACAGCGTGCCATCGTCGGCAAATCACTCCAATATTGAGCAAATCGATTGGTGTTAAAAAACGAAAAATATGGAGAAGAACATCATCAGGTAGCTCATTGATTTCTAATTTTTTCGATACAATATATCGAGGTTTAACCGCATTTGGCAATGGAAATTTTGTTTTCATACTCTTCGATGAACTTCGTCTCATTGCAATTGTTTATTGTATGTCTATTTTCAATCTTTCATATGAAAATCTGTCTTCATTGACAACGATCCTTTTCATTCAATAGATGTCCTACATAGACACGACATTCTTTCGTATTTACTTCACTTTATCAAATAATGACGGACATACAGACTTCATTTTTCTTTCCTTTGATTTATATAAACAGATTTTCACAATGAAATCATTCGAAAAGCATATAGTTAGAATTCTATCTACCCTCACCTTTGCCCACACATCCAGCTCATGAATCGCGAACATGTATATATAAATATACATAGATAACGAAAGAATCGAAACATTCTCTTTCGATTCTATCGCCAAGGTTTTCTAATAACTTCATTCGACTATTTATTCGCGTACATTTTTCTTCTTTAGATTACAATTTCGATATCATGTCAACGAAAGCAATCTACGAAACAACTGGAAAAAGATTATTAACTAAATATCTTGGATCGACAGCTATTGAATGTCGATGTGTTAGCATTGATAGTGATACAAATTGGACTGAAATTATTAATACTAATCCATGGTTACAAACCGAGGTTTGAAAGAGAGAGAAAACAATGAAAAGAATGTTTTGATTTGTAAATATTTAGCGTTTGGTTGTTAAACCTGATCAATTAATCAAACGACGTGGTAAACTTGGTTTAATCAAAGGTAATGTTGATCTTCAAGGTGCAAGAGATTTTATTCAACAAAATCTCGGCAAAGAAATCTCTGTAAGTAACCTCGAGTTTTCTCATTTGTCATCTCTCTCTCTCTCTTTCTCTTTGTGTTAAAGATTGGTCATACAACAGGCAAATTAAAACATTTTATTATTGAACCATTTGTCAGTCATGCAGATAATGATGAAATGTACATATGTATTTATTCGAATCGTGATGGAGAGACGATACTTTTTCATCATGAAGGCGGAATCGACATTGGTGATGTCGATGCTAAAGCTTTGACATATGCAGTACCAATTGATCAAACATTGAATGAAAATCAAATGGAAAATAGTTTATTAAAAAATGTGCCAAATGATCGACGCAGTTTACTATCGAAATTTATCATCAAATTATTTCAAGTTTATATGGATTTACAATTTACATATTTAGAAATCAATCCTTTAGTTGTTAAAACTGATGGCATCTATATTCTTGATTTAGCCAGTCGACTTGATCAAACAGCTGAATATTTATGCGCATCGAAATGGGGAAGCATTGAGTTTCCACCTCCATTCGGTCGAGATGCTTATCCCGAAGTATGTTCATCATTGAAATGAAGATTTTCCGAGAGAAGAAACAAACAAGAATTGATTCTTTCAGGAAGCATATATCGCTGAACTCGATGCCAAATCCGGTGCATCATTAAAACTCACTGTTCTCAATCCTAAAGGACGTGTTTGGACGATGGTTGCCGGTGGTGGTGCATCAGTTATCTACAGTGATACAATTTGTGACCTTGGTTATTCATCTGAATTAGCTAATTACGGTGAATATTCGGGCGCACCTAGTGAACAACAAACGTATGAATATGCGAAAACGATTTTACAATTGATGACGAAAGAACATAATGCTGATGGAAAGATTTTAATTATTGGTGGTGGTATTGCAAATTTCACGAATGTTGCAGCGACATTTAAAGTTGATCGAGTTTTTCGTTTGATGCAGATGAATTGAATGATTTTTGTTTTGAAAATATAGGGAATAGTCAAAGCTTTACAAGAATTTCGTGAACGATTAGTTGAATATAAAATCTCGATCTTTGTTCGACGTGCTGGTCCAAATTATCAAGAAGGTCTACGTCGAATGCGAGAAGTTGGCGCATCATTGGGCGTACCTATTCATGTCTTCGGACCTGAAACACATATGACAGCAATTGTTGGCATGGCACTCGGTAAAATCGACTTATTAACATTCGAAATTTTCTTATCATGTGTTTAAATCTAGGCAAACGGCCAATCATTCCACCTGAACAAGCTGAATTAACAACAGCAAATTTTCTTCTTCCAACAAGTGTCAACGTAAAAGCGAATCAAATAGAATCTTGCAATCTGAATATTTGCATTTTCTAGCAATCGAAATCGCAATCACCGAGTAAAACTCAATTAAATGGCAACGATTCATCGAGCGTCGAACATCATGTTCAAAATGGTGTCGAAAAAGTTCAACATAATGAACCATTATTCTCAAATCAAACACGAGCAATCGTTTGGGGAATGCAGACAAAGGTAATTACGCGAAGATGCCTTCGACTTATCTGATTTCATTGTGTTCGATTAGGCTGTTCAAGGTATGCTTGATTTCGATCATGTTTGTCGTCGATCGGAACCATCGGTTGTCGCTATGATTTATCCATTTACTGGCGATCATCAACAGAAATTCTATTGGGGACATGAAGAAATTCTTATTCCATGCTATAAAAATATGTCCGATTGCATGAAACGACATGCAGATGCCGATGTTTTGATTAATTTTGCATCGCTTCGATCAGCTTATGAAAGTACAATGGATACAATGAAATACGCACAAGTATTTAAACAAAAAAAGAAGAATGTTTTTTGTTTGATTGAAAATTTGTGTCAATAGATTCGAACAATTGCTATCATTGCCGAAGGTATTCCAGAACAATTGACAAGAAAAATGATCAAAGTTGCTAATCAAAATCATGTTTCACTCATTGGACCGGCTACAGTAGATGATGAATAAAAACATTTCTTTGTTAATTCAAATTGAATTTGCATCGTAGGTCGGTGGATTGAAAGCTGGTTGTTTCAAAATTGGTCATACCGGTGGTATGTTAGATAATATTCTCATGTCGAAACTCTATCGACCTGGCAGGTAGAAAATCGAGAAAAAGAGTCCCGTTTACAAAACATAAAGAATGATATTCTAGTGTGGCATATGTCTCACGTTCTGGTGGTATGTCAAATGAATTGAACAATATCATTTCTCGTAATTCTGATGGTGTTTATGAGGGTGTTGCCATCGGTGGTGATCGGTAAGAATATTTCATTTGAAAACGAAAACGAACTGAATCATTTTTTATATTTAGTTATCCGGGCTCGACATTTACCGATCATATATTCCGATATGAAAATGATCCTGAAGCTAAAGTGATCGTTCTTCTCGGTGAAGTTAGTTTGTTAACTTTTAGTTTTCGTATAAAAACACGTTGATTTCTATGAAATAGGTCGGTGGTATTGAAGAATACTATATTTGCGAAGCTCTTCGAGAAAAACGTATTACCAAACCATTAATCGCTTGGTGTATAGGCACATGTGCATCGATGTTTACATCCGAAGTTCAATTCGGTCATGCTGGTTCGCATGCAGATAATGCTCGAGAAACCGCAGTAGCAAAAAACAAAGCATTGAAAACTGCTGGTGCCTATGTGCCAAATAGTTTCGATGAACTCGGTGATTTGATTAAGTAGGAATAAAAAAACGAGACGAATTTGAAAATAAAACAAGACACAATGATTTTAATTTTTAGCTCAGTATTTACAGGTCTTGTTGAAACAGGAAAATTGATACCAAAACCAGATCTATTGCCACCATCAGTTCCAATGGATTACGATTGGGCTCGAGTATGAATTTGAATGTTTATTTCGATAAAAAGAAAAAAAAACTTTTCTAGGAACTTGGTTTGATCCGTAAACCGGCTAGTTTTATGACAAGTATCGTTGATGATCGTGGACAAGAATTATTGTACGCTGGCATGCCTATTACCGATGTTATTAAAGAAGATATGGGCATTGGCGGTGTTTTAAGTTTATTATGGTTTCGAAAACGGTTGGTTTCTCGAAAAGTTTTATAAGACATAATTCGATTGTACTTTTAGTCTACCGAAATATGCAACGAAATTTCTCGAAATGATTCTTATGGTTACAGCTGATCACGGTCCAGCTGTTAGCGGTGCACACAATACCATTGTTTGTGCTCGTGCTGGTAAAGATCTTGTTTCATGTTTAGCATCAGGATTATTGACAATTGGCGACCGTTTTGGTGGTGCACTCGATGATGCTGCTAAACAATTCAGTGCTGCATACGATGCTGGCTTACATCCAGCTGATTTCGTTAATAAAATGCGTAAAGAAGGTCAACTTATCATGGGCATCGGCCATCGAGTTAAATCATTGAATAATCCTGATATGCGAGTTGTTCTACTTAAAAATTATGTCAAAGAACATTTTCCAGCTACGCCTTTACTTGATTTTGCACTTGAAGTTGAAAAACTTACCGTCAGCAAAGTACGAATTCATGTTTAGATATTTTCGAAAATGTCTGTGTTTTGTTTTCTTTTTATTAAGAAACCGAATTTAATTCTCAATGTTGATGGTTGTGTTGGTGTTGCCATGGTCGATCTTCTCCGACATTGTGGCTGTTTTACACTTGAAGAAGCAACTGAATTCGTTGAGAACGGTGCTTTGAATGGTCTTTTCGTACTTGGTAGAAGTTTAGGTTTTATTGGACATTTTCTCGATCAAAAACGTCTCCGACAAGGACTCTATCGTCATCCATGGGATGATATTTCCTATGTTTTACCTGAAGCTATGTAGAATTTGAATTAGTTTTTTTTTTCTTTCCGAACATTTAAGGTTATTTTAAAAACGAAAACCAATTTATCAGACAATAAAAAAAACAAAAACAACAATATGTTTTTTAATTTTTTGACATTTCAGTGATCATTTCGCAGATTGATTTATGTTTTGGCCAATGTTTAACTTGACATTCACTAAACGAGCAAGAATCAATCGAAATAGAATGAATTTTCCCAGGAAAAACCAAAGCTTACCGTCGACAATACCATTCACGTTGACAACGTGAACAACGTTTCGTTGCTGGTTCGCCACAGATCGCACATTTCGGTGATTCATTGATGACACTTTCGAGAATATCGAAATTCATTGTATTCGCCCAACTAAACCAGACAGAATTCAATACGATTGAGAATGGTAGAAGATAAAAGAAAAAAACGAATTTACCGTGCAGCTTGTTGTCGTGCTTCGGTTTCAGTTGGACTTAGAACAGTTTTTGCTTGTTTTTCAGCAATAGATCGCCATTGATTTTGATACTTTCGAACGATTCGATCGTATAACTCAGCTACTTGTTCTAAAACCAATTGTTTTTTGACTGTTGGCGGTTCCATAAAACTTAATTGTTCGAGAAATCGTTGTAATTGAATCAAATGTGGCATTTGATCTAGGACAACTTCATTTAAATGTGCTCGAAGTTTAGTTATACGATTTTTATTATATTCTGTGTATTCATATTTTTGTAAACAATGTGGACTAAGCAGTAATTGATAGAGTGCCAACCAGATTTGTCCTTCTATTTTCGGCATTAAATATCGATCCTCGATAGATATCTTCTGCCATTTGCCTTCCATGTGACGCATTAGCGTACCATCATCGAGTGTTTTCTCCCATGGTTTTAATTCGATATAATCAACAAACAAGAGAATAAAATCGAAATTATCCAATAAACGACTTGTTACACTCATTGGCAATCTAAACAAGCAAAAATTTTTCTTAAAACAAAAAAAAACTTTAGGATGTAAAAGTACTTTTGTAAATTATCACAAATATATCGAACAATGCTTAGCATTTTCATTGACATATCAAAACGGAGTGTATCTTCTTGAGTTAACAATTCCTGAAAACGAATAATTTCACTTCATCTGATAGAACTTTGTATTCGAATCTTTACTTTAATGCTTTCGGAATGATCATTTTCGATTGTTTCTTCTTGTTTTTTTCTTGCTCGTTGTTCTCTAGAAAATATGATTAAACTTTCTTGATGAACACAATTCGTTTTCGAAATCGTACTCATTTTTTAACTTTCGAATTCGTTCAGTTAACAATCGATAACTGTAATCAATCAGATCCAAAATTTGATCATCACATGCTGTACAAACATCCTCGTGGTACATCAGTGTTTCGAGTAAATTGACCAGACATGCTTCATGATAAAACTTCAAATCGAAAAGCTTATTTTTATATCAAAGATTACATCATTAAACTCACGATAATATAAATTGAAAACGTCACTTTCGGTTCGAATTTCATTGCGATTAATTCTCGAAAGATTCTCTCTCGCCAGATTTCCGTCGTTATCAATTGAGAAATTAAAATTGGCAACTACAAATCATTCAATTGAGCAAAACAAAACAACATTCATAGTCATCTTACTTTATCATTACTAACAATTGCTTCTCGAACATACTCATGCGTATTTCGATTAGCATCTAAAATTGCTTGCATATTCAATTTTTCGATATATTCATGTTGAGTATGCCATTTCGGTTTGCCGATATCGTCGAGTTCGAAGACATCCAATGCTTCGACATATGCATCGACTTCAGTCGAAAGCAAAACATTTTGATCGTCATTCATCTGAAATAAAGATCATTCGTTTAAAACAACAAGAAAAAAGTACACTTTTATTTTTCGTTTTTTAAATAAATATAGACTAGATTTCATTGTTTGCACGTAGTTCATTTTCATAACGAATTAATTGGAGCAAAAACGAGAGATTCGGTGCAGCCATACGACGTCGTTCGAGAAGATAATCATACGCATTGTAAAGTGTCTTATGATGATATCTAAAGAAGATTCATTTAGCTTTTAAATATTTGATTTTTTCTTCTTCGTTACTTCATTAGATAAGCGAGAACAACCGATGATGATCGTGAAATGCCCATTTGACAATGAACAAGAACTTTTTGATTGTTTGATTGACATTCATGTAGAAATTTATTTGTTTGTTCGAAATATTTTTTAATATTTGCTTGCATTTCATCGTATAAATTGATCCATAAAATATTGAAATTTTCTTTTATCAGTTGGTCCAATTCACAATCGCAAACATTGATTATATGTTGAATTTGAAGTTGTTTTAAAAGACCGAAATTAGATGCATGTCCTAAATCACCATGATAGAGAAAATTGTCGATAACAAGCGATGGATAACCATAGCCACTGTATTCGAATGAGATTGGTTCGCGTTTTTTTGTACGTAGATCGAGAATTTTTTGAAGATAGATTAATTCATCATCAGTTGCTTTATGTATACGTCTTAATTGTTCTTCCATGATGCCAATTGCTGGACTGTAAACTCCGGAGAGTAGTTTGGGACTATCTGAAGTATAGCTTGTTGTTTTTGACTTATTAAGACCCATTTTTTTGTCTTTCTTTTTCCTAGATCTGAAATAAGAAAAATATAAGCAGGAAAATAAACGATTTCCCATCTCAATGACGATTCAGGACAACTAATAATATATGTATCGCAGATAAACATGCATGACACATGGACAGAATATGCTAATGATTATCACTAGTATACTTTTCTTGACAACAGAATATGTATGTTTGAGCATAACAACGTTATAGAACCAATCATTGAATGAGTTCATGCTAGATGTCAGACATCGATGCATAGGAATTCTTTACAGTTCTGTGAATTACTCTCGTTTCTTTTAGGAATTATCAAGTTAAAAATAAATACTTATTTTATTCAAAAAAAAACAAAACAAAGAAAAGGTTCATTCTAAAATATAATACAAAACGAATGCTGAGTATCAAGTTTTGAATGAGAAAATATTCATCACAGATATGATTAACAGATCCATTTTCGTTCGAAATTAAAATTAAACGATTGTTTAGCTGGTGGATGTGGTGTGTAAGATGCTGGACCAGGTTGTCCGGCTGCTGTTGTTGTATCAATAGCCCAACGACTGGTATTAGAAACAAATGCAGCAGATGACATATATTTCTTTTCAACATCTTTAAATTCACGAATTTCATAGGCACCTGGGCCTGGAAGAGGAGCTTCTGGTGGTGGTGGAATAGCTGGAGCTGAAATCGTTAAATAATGTCGACGTCTAAAAAGAATTAATTTTGGTAAAACAAATTTCAATCAATGAACATACGGAAGTAATTGTCGATTGACTTCTTCGGTTAGTTTTTCATGTGGATGATAATCAGCTGGACCAGGTAATTGAAGACCTGGTTGATAACCGAATGCATCACGTTTTGAAGTCGATTTAAAACTACATTGATGAACGCGTCCAACAGTTCGAATCGCTGAATCATCCAAATCATATGCACCTATAGACAAAAAAAGAATATTCATTTCTATCTCATTCAATTCGACTAACCGGGTGCAGGCGTGATAAAATATTTATTTTGTGAAACAGATCGTTTTGTATGAGATCGAAAAGCTGCGTTAGCAGCAACATTATTCGATTTTGTTATTCTTCGTAAACCTGATTCAACCTAATTGTAAACATAGAATTGTCTTTCAAAAAAAAAACTCAAAACTAAACAAACATCATATTGATTCGGTGCTGGAAGTGTCACGATCGCCGATGTAGCTCGTTCAGCAATCGGTTTTTGAAACATACTCGAACATTTCTTTCGATTAAAATCATGATTATAACCAAATGCACTCGATAGATTGTAGGCTGTTGGTGCTGGTGCACTTGTTGCACCACTCATTTGACCATCACGTCTACTCTACAGATAAATCATCGGATAGAAGTCGAAAACGAGAATAACTTCGATTTTTGAAAGTACTTTTGAAGCAAAACCACCTGAACCTTTTTTCGAATCTGATGTTTTTTCTAATTGTTTGTCTAACGGCTGAAGAAGCTGATATTGGCCGGGACCAGGCGTAAAATTCTATGGAAATAATAATTTTTTGTCACACGTCAAAAAGAAAAAAATCAATTGAATTACTATGTCGTATTGAAAACGTTTTGATGTTTGTTGAAAACCTTTTTTATCATTATTATTCGAGGTAATTGTCAAGTAACGAGAAGGTATCGACGGTGTGCCCGTTGCACAAACCGTAAATCCTATTCAAATAGACGAATACAATTCAATCATTAAAAAGAAAAAAACAACAACAACTAGTAGTATTTATCTATCCGTCTCAGTATACAACATTCCTCTAGTTTGTATAGCGAGAAGAAGAAAAAGGGAGCAAAAACAGATCAAGATTTCTATATACTACCTGGGTTATCAACAGCTAAATTTGTTCAATAATTAAAACAGTAGAAAATCTGTCTTATTCTGTATTTAAGAGAATGAACTTACCTCGGTGAATTCTACTGGATTCAGGTTGTGCTCGATTTGATCTTCGATTTGTTTCTCCTTTAGTTACACTATCGAATTCATTAATTAGCATACTTATCTAAAAAAAAAAGACAAAAAGCTCGAACAATTTTATTTAATATCAAAAGGATTTTGATCTCCAGTTTGAGCACATTCATTCATAGATTTCTCCCAATTTTCACCATCAAAATCAAGATATTCAATCGATTCAATAGTCGGTGAATCAATACAATGTGGCATAACACCATAACAATCGGGATTACTACGTGGTGAATAAAAACTCTGTACGCCACATTGACGACAAAATAGATGTTGAGCTTGACCCGTATTGAACGTATATGTTGTTAAATAGTCTTGACCAGATAATAATTTAAATTGTCGTTTAGGAATAATAAAATGATTATTCTGTTTCTTTCGACAAATCGAACAATTGCAACGAAATACACGAAGATGACTCGGTGCTTCGACTTCAAAACGAACGGCACCACAATGACAACTACCTAGATGTTTGACTGACATCAGATGATTTGTTTTTGGCTTTATATTAAATTCAATTGAAAACAGAAAAAGAATAGAAGTAAGTTTGTCTGCGTTGTCGCTATTCACTACCGATAAGAAAAACCTAACAATGCAATGATTGGCTGATTAAATAGACGATACGAATTATATTTTCAAAATCGAACGAAAATGGAAGTTAACAATCCTATAGATGTAATAGAGAAAATACGTTCATCTGTTGTGTTTTGAAAAAGATTTTTAATTAAAATTCACTCGTAATTTTGACAGATTTTCAATTGAACATAATGACAACGGAAAATACTCTACTAACTACACCAGAATGTCGGTAATGAAAATCGAATTTGTTTCTTGTAATTATTTTTTGCAGTGGTTCATATCGCTGACTTAGCTCATGCACGTGCTCAGGAACTTCAAACACTTCTGCAAGAACTCGGTCAACGGCAGGATAAACATCGAACTGCTCTACAGATTCTTCCACGTTATATGAGACGTCGAGCAGCCAGCTATAATATCAAACGTCTGCCACGTTCACTTCGACCATTAGCTGATCCGAAAACAGTAGATTCACTCGCAATAAACGAGTTTATTTTGTCGTCATTTAGGGTACAGCAAAAACGAAACGACCTTCACGACGTTATCGTCGTCGATCACGACATCTTCTTGCATCGTACACAAATCGACAACGAAAAATCAAATGGTTGAAAACACATATTTGGCATGCCAAACGTTTTCATATGACAACTCTATGGAACTATCGTTTAGCAGAAAAATCCAACACGAAATCGATTCGACCAACATACAAATCATTACGTGAACGTTGTTTACTTCATGTAAAACTTTATTTTCTTTTTAGTTTCTTGATTTGTAATGTCTTCTTTTTCTAAAGGATATGTCATATTACGGATGTATTGAATTAGTAGGAAATGAAGATGAAATTCTCGATAAACTTCAAGTGCTCTTTCCAGCAACAAATCAATATCTAACTCCGAAAGCTAAAATGTATCTTCGAGGTCAATTCGAAGGGCAATGTCTCGTCTATAAACCGAATACAAACGAATGTTTGACACCGATTAGTTTCATGTGGATGCCGTCGAATGATAAACATCGAAAATTATGGCTATGGTGTCATCCAGCATCGTACGATACTCTAGGAGAAATTCTTATTTCGATTTTTGATGGTTCCCTATCGACATCAACTGATGAACCGCCTTCGAAAAAACTTAAAAATGAACAGCCATCTGTCACTGTCAATCTTCTACGTGATCAACAGCAATTAGCTCGATTTCGATTGATTGGTCCATTGTCAATGGCTGTACTTAAACACGCTCTTCATCCAAGTGCAATACCCGGTGATGTTCTTGAAAGACAAACGGCACCGGCTGCTTGGTGGTCGAAAGAATCCTTTTCAATCGATAAACATCAAGAACAAACGCAATTTTGGAATAGTTCAATTGGCAATACATCAACAATGATGCCGAATCGTATCGTTTCACTTGTTGTTCGTGATCCACGAGTGTTCACACCAGTCAAACCGAAACTAACTCTACATGATCAAGTCAAAGTCACCACTCATATTCCATCGCCAGCACCCTCCGTTGATTTAGCAAGTTCACCTCTATGGAATGAACAAACTCGTACTCATTGTTCTGAACATCGACTAGCGACTTATCAAATTAATCTTCTTCGTTCGAAATCAATCGCTGATCAAGAATTGCAATTAAACAACGATGAATCGCAAATTCCATTGATCTTCGTTCATCATCACGATCTTCTCTCGCCGATTTCAACGCAACGAAATGATTTCGGTAGCGGATGGGACGTCATTTTGCCGAATGAATGGGCACAGATATTCTGGGTATCACTTGTTTACAGTGGTGCTCGACCGATCGGCCAAAAAGAACTTTCATTAATCGCTCATGAAACTGGTAGAACAATTCAGAACGAAAACTAAAATCTTTCGTTTCGTTTTTTTTTGTTGTAGGAGAATTTCAATTTCCTCAGGAATATCCCGATACAGACGCTGGTGTTGCTTGGTCGACTAAACTTCATTCTGAGCAGCTGTCTCATTTTTCCAAATGTCCATCATCGAAACGACCGAATTACTTTCTTCATGGAATTGCAAGTCCATTTTGTCCACTATGGTCAAACATCGTCCGTGATTGGGCGTTGGAATACAATCCATCGAATGCAATCAGTCCTTCGTCTCGATACTACGTCTTACGCGATCGACGTGTTCGATCTTTAGACGTACTTCGACAACATTTGTACTCGTTAGTACCTGTTCGAATAATTCTCAAAGGAAAAAAAGGTGTTATTGATAATAATACATTGATCTATTTGCCGAATAAAGATGATTTTAAAAGTGCAAATAAAGATCTCATCGAGTCTCGACATACGGATCGAGCTCGACAAGAAGAACGAAAATTAGAAAAAGCTAAACAATCATTTAAACGAGGTGAAACAATGGTTAAATTAATCGATGAACGTGTTAAAGATTCAGAAAAATCGATTATTCATGATTGCGATCGAAAATTACTTGGCGTGATAACAAATGGTGCGTTTCAGCTTAGTCAAGCTTGTTGTACAGGCAAAGGTTTTATTGCGACAGGTGGTCTAATAACTCTCTTACAACAACAAGAACAAAAGAAATTTCGAAAAATTCTAATTCGTACGACCACATCACAGTATTATCGTTGGGGATTATTAGAATTTTGATATTGTTTTGTTTTGTTTTTTGAATAAAGAGAAAAAACATAAATTGTTAAATATCCTGCGTCCATGTCTGTTGCCAACGAACATAATCCCAAAGTAGTTCATCTTTTTCACTGCTTTGATTAAGAATATTATCGATTAAATGCTGAGCCTGATGAATATGATCTAGATGTGAATGACAAGGTTTTAGTTTGGGTAAACGTTCACGATACGTAGCTGTTGGAAGACGTGGTAGAACTTTACCGATACGTTTCGATGAATAAACATTGGTTATATGAGATACTAGTGTGTCTTCATAGGTTTTCACCATTGCTTGTTGAGCAATCGGCGTTAATTTCGATGTTAATTGAAATGATGAACGTTGAAGTTTCTTTTTTGTTGCTGTTGTTGTTGCTTCGGTTTGTCGATGTGTTGCTCGATCGATTAACTGAAAAGATTTTTCTCACATTTAGTTTTCTGTCGTATTCGAATGAATCAAAATACTTTCAATGCCTGAAGATAATCATTATCGATCTCATTGGATACACGTATAGTTGGAATGTGAAGACGTTGCTGTTTATGACGTCCGTGAGCGTTTGTTGTTGTCGTTGCTCTTACAAGCATTTGCATTTGCCTTTTTTTTTCTTCTTCTTCTTCGTTGTTTTATATAAACTAATTGATTGTCAAGTAGAAACGTCGAACGAACGAATGAATTACATTCGTCAATAAACAAGAAAATTTCTTTGTGACCGTAGGAATGACGTGGTTTTTTTTGTTTGCGTAGAATTATACTAATACAAAAAGGTTTATTTTTTTTTCATTTCGGCTACAAAAAAAAAGAAAAGAGCGAGAAACACAAACAATTTTCTTATTATTTCTTTTCCGAAGAATCAGCCAAATGTCGACGATGAAGTTCTTCACATTTAATTTTTAATACTGCCAATTCATTTTGAATTCTATCCGTCACTGCTTTACGAATTTCTTGCTAAAGAATAATTTACAATCAATCTATGCATATTGTCAGTTGAACTTACTAATGAATAGTTCTCATTTTTCATTTTTTGTACAAGTTCATCGAAGATCAACGGTTGACCAACACAAATACTCAATTTCTGATTCATCTGTGGTACATAAGGTTCGGTATTTGGCAAGACTGTATCCATTCCCATGTGAAACATCGGGATAACTAACGGGCAAATATTTGCTTCGGCAATTAATCGACCGACACCTGACACACAAGAAGAAAAAAAACCATTCGTATCTTTGTCAATTCGCTTTTATTCTCCTTTACCCCATTTAAGTCTCATTGGTTGTTTGGTTAGATTCACTTTTCCTTCAGGAAAAACATGCACCCACTGTCCTTGATTGATTTGTTCTAAAGCAAAGTCCATCGGTCGTTGGTAAACTCCATCACCACGTGTCACCGGTATAATTTTTCCAAGAGTGAAAAATAATTGATGTCGTCGTAATGTGAAAACAATATCATCAGCACCTAAACCCCAACGCATACGTTGACGATTCCAAAATACACGAAGGGGCATTGTTGCACCTGAACGAGAATAAAAACAACAACATTCATATCAATTATTTAATCAAAATCTACCAAATAGAAATGGATCATCCATACCTATTCAACAAATGCAAACAATATATGACCAACAAAAAAATAAAATCAATCCTACAAGAATCATGATTAGCTACTGTGATTAATGGTCGATCACGATCTCTGGCTAGCACCGCATTCAGAAGAATATCACCTTGAATAGTGTATTTACGTATATCATTCTAATCTATTTAATCACACGATAGTTCTTACCATTTTCAATTCGAACTGAAGTGAAATATTCTGAAAAAGGGTTGAGATCATGCAGATCAGTTATGGATTTCATTTAGCTTGCTCACTCACTCATCCAAACCTTGCTAAACGTGCCGACAACACCAATAGTTAGTGCTGAAGCAGTCCTATAGAAAATCGAAGGTCGTTCGGGAAATGGCCAATCAAATGATAATGGCATAATCTAAGAATAAAACTTTCCGTTTCATTTTGTTTTTATTTAGATTTCTCGATTATTCATTCATTTATTCGTATAAAAAAAACGTACAAAACTATAAAAAAAAAAGTCACTGAGATTGATTCTTCGTTTTAGAGATCTTTGGTCGGTGGAGTTTGTTTAGCAAAGAATTTCTGTTGTTCGGCGTTGTGTTTGTACAATGCTGAGTCTTTAGCTGATTTGAATGATGCAATGATATTTAAACGATACTGTAACTCTTCTTTTTTCTCATTGGAGATCTAAAATACAAATCAAATCAACGAAATTCACATTCGAACGAACTTAAAGCAAACTCTCAGGGTTGAGAAATTGAGCTCATTGAGAGATCGAATTCGATTCGAACATCGTTATGATTTATCTCGAATAGATCGACATATCAATCGGCTAACCACATCGAACTATTCGAAGATAAACATTCCGTTGACGAATCAAATCGATTCTCTCAGCATTAGCATGGCGGTTATCATCATCGAGTTTGCATTCGTCGGATTTATTTATTTACTTTTCCTTTGAGAAGATTTCCTATTCGACGTTGTTCTTGTTTAAGAAAATCTAAGCCTTGTTTAGCAATAGTTTCCATGATTTTTAAATAAGTTTGACCACTAAATCGAAACGAACAATAAAAAAATTTGAAAAAAGAAAATCCTAGTCGAACTTTTTCTGATCTTTTTCGTTAGTTAATTTTTTCACTTCGGATTCAGCTCGAAGTAATAAAGTATTTTGTCCTTTTCTATCGTTGCTCGTCGATGCATCGAAGAAATCTTTTGCAAGAAAATCTAAATTTTCTATTGTACCAGGTTGACCAAACCAATGACCTACGAAATCGAATCATTTCGAAGAATCATTTTTCTTGTCTCGATTTTAACCTGAATGATGCGAAACAAAACGTTTGAGATCAGCTTCAGTTTTATCACCAGTATAATCAACTGGTTTGTAGAGTTTCTTAAGAAAAAGTTTGTAAACTGGATAATCAGCTCGTTTAACATCATATTTTCTCGCTAAATCTTCATTATCTCGATCGCCAACATCAGTCATTGGTACTTCAGCAACAAGAAATCCTTTCGTGCCAGAAACACTCTCAGCAAACCTTTCAAACTGTTGTTGTTTATCACCGAATGCTAAACAAATAGAAAATAGAAAATTTTTCACGGGTTATTTCGAATTTACATACGAAATCGATCGTCGAATTTAACCAGTACGGTATCGAATTGTCGTACGACTTTATCGAATATCAATGCATCAATTGTTGCTACACCAGCTGTGTGAGCAAGGCTGAATGAAATCAAGGCAAAGAAAAGAATCAACATCGAAATCATTCTCCTATCGATCGTTTAAACAAAATGTAAAATGAAATGAAAAACAAAACATTACAAAAAGAAAAAAGGACAAGTGCCTCTGTGTTTGTTTAATGTCGAGATCGCCAATAAGAAAACGAACGATCAGTAGTGACATCAATTTCGAGACGGGAAAATTCGTTCCTAAAGTTTGTCTGAACTAGAGTCAGTTTATTAAAAAATAAAAGTTCGAATTTGTTTTAACGAATAGTCGGTAGGAATAGAAATAACGTAATTGTCACACAAAAGAGAAGAGAAAAAAAATCAATTCATCGGAACTTTCACAGTGACATAAATCGGTTGGTTAGTTAGTTCGTTAGTTTTGGCTTTGTTTCTGTTTTAGTTATCAAATCACCCGAGAGAAAAAGAGAGAGAGAGAGAAATGAAATTAGATCATAGTATATAATACGATAACAACGAAGAAGAAAATGAGCAAATGTAAATGAAGAATGTATGAGAATTGTTCTTTTTTTTTGTCCTTATAGGTCGTATTTGCTTTTCACAGTTTTAACAAGACTATCGACTGTTTCAGCAGTAGCTTTATAAGCTTGTCCAGCATATTCAGTAGTTTTTTCATACGCTTCTTTACCATACACTTGACCAAGTTCGACTGCTTTAGAAGCATATTCTTTACTAGTTTCGAGAATAACCGGTACTTTTTCGTCTAGAACTTCACGGGCATTAGTACTGAATTCCGTGGTGAATAGAACAGCTTCATTAGCGAATTCTTTTGCACCTAAACAATGAATAAACGGTATTTACAATTATTCGATTGGCTCAATTTACTGTTGACTGTTTCAGTAGCTACTTTTTCGAATATTTCCTTAGCGACTTCACTGAAAACTTTAGCTTGTTTGAGCGCTTCTTCGGCATATTCTCTAAAGATAATAATATGAAAAATTCAACGAAAGACAATTCTCGTACGATGCATATTCTTTAGTGATTTCAGCGCCTTGTGCCAAATATTCATTACCAATTTCAACATATTCTGAGCCGACTTTAGCAGCACCCTCAAGATAGTCTTTGACTAAATTGAGAGTTTCACTAGCTGCCGGTTGGACCTAAAAATCAATTTCCTAGATCCATATATTTATTCAATTGCTCTTACATCTTCTTTAATTGTATCTTCCACTTTTTTAGCTCCATTTTTGACATCTTCAGCGACCGTTTCTTTCACATTTTCTGCAGCTTTTGATGCTGCTTTAGCTCCGTCTTTAACGCCATTAGCAACGGTTTCTGAAGCGGCTTTCGCATTTTTTTTGGCACCATTAACAGTTGAATCCTTGCCGTTGTTACTTTTAGCATCGATTGTCAAAAGAAAACATGCTAGTGTAACAAACAAGACAATTTTTCTTAAATGTTGCATTTTTTCTTTGGAATGGAACTAAAAATCTGAAAAAAATATATAAGAAGATTATTATTTCATTCACTTCACACCACGTCATTCAAAAAAAAAAAGAAACAAAATAATATCCAACGTGTCAGGTATCTAGTCTAAATGCATTCGTTTGTCAAATATCAAACAAAAGTATAAAATAAGAACTTGGAATGATAAAAATAAACAAAACCAGAGGAAAATGTGCTGGGTTAACTTGTTTCGATGAGAGATTCAAACTGAGTAAATACTGAGGAAGACCATAAAATTGAGAATATAAATTGTGAGTTGCTTGACGAAGTCATTTAAAGATCAACGGTTTCCTTGACTTTTTTCTTAGCTTTACCAGCAGCTTTCTTAACTTTTGCTTTTGGTTGTTCGGCAACCTTCGTTGGTAAACCAATCGTTTCTTCGAAAAAAAAACAAATTCAACAAAACGAAATAGAAATCAATTTCATTATTTACCAAAGACTGAATTTTTCACGTCATTGAAAATACTCTTAAGTTTATCAACAAAACCACCGGCTTGTTTATCAATTTGTTTCGTAGCATCGCTCGCTTGTCGTTTAAGTTTCTCTCCTTGTTCTAAACAAATCCTTATCATTCGAGATGAAAATTTTACAATCGTGTACTTTGAGCTTGTTTAACAGTTTCACCAGCTGCATTTTCTAAATCATCTAAACTTGCACTCGCTTTCTTTTTCAATCCTTCGCCAGCTTTCTTAGCTTTATCAAGTTTCTTTTCGGCAGTTTTTTGAGTAGCTTTGTCTTTTAATGTATCGACATTTTCATTGACCGTTTGAGCTGTTTCACTAACAACATTGACAACTTTTTGCTAAATAGAATGGAAACAAATCACTCAACATCGGGAGTTTTTGTTAAAGAATTCATTAACATACTTTCACTTTTTCTCCTTGTTGTAAGGCTTCGGTTGCTTTTGCTTTGAGATCATCTTTCGTATTAGCATGAACAATTGCAATGCAAACAACGATGACAAGAATAAATTTATTCATCACAAGCTAATTAATCTTATGACTACGCAGAGAGAGAGAAAAAAAACAAGCTAAAATCCGACAATAACCTGAACAGATTGCGATCCTTTCTTTTACTTTGTCCTTATTCGAGAAACGAGCATGTCGCCACATGTATTGAACGTATTCACGTTGATACTATCGACAAGAGTTTACGTGGCGAACAAAAGAATGTTTTTATTCGAAAAAAAGAATAGCAAAAACATTTTTTTGTTCGAATTCAAAAAACAATATTTTTCTTATTGATCTTTTTTGATTGAAATCGATGAATTCAGAAATTCTTTCTCGTCTTATTATTTCTCTAATTGGAGGCGTTGAAGACAGACGAATGACTCATTCAGTACTATCTTATTTCTTCTTCTAGTCGACCACATTCTTAGTTTAAAAAGAAACGAGATAAGATTAGAAAGAAGTAGCAAAATCATCCGTTGTTGTTTTTGCATTTGAAACATACAAACATCTCTGCATCTTATTTTTAAGATCAAAATCATGGCAGGACAATTGCCAATTAAGTTTCAGGAACATCTGCAGGTTCGATGAACATTGAAAATCTCTGTCAATTCTATGTTTATTTGTCTTTTTTTTATTAGCTTCAAAATGTCGGCATTAATGTTACAAATATCGGCTTTAGTTCACTTACAATGGAATCGGACAAGTTTATTTGTGTACGAGAGAAAGTCAACGATACTGCGTTCGTGATTATTATCGACATGGCCGATCCGAATAATCCAATAAAAAGACCAATTACCGCGGATTCAGCAATTATGAATCCGACGAGTAAAGTTATTGCATTGAAAGGTAAAAATGAATTTCGAATCGAAACAACAGCTGATTTGCTCTTCTTTTTTGTTTCATTTCAGCTGGCAAAACTTTACAAATTTTTAATATTGAATTACGTAGTCGAATGAAAACATATAATATGACTGAGGATTGCATTTTTTGGAAATGGGTTAGTGTCAATACGATCGGTATTGTAACTGAAACATCGGTCTATCATTGGACGATGGAAGGCGATAGTCAGCCAGTTAAAATGTTCGATCGTCATCAAACTTTACAAGGTTGTCAAATAATTAACTATCGTACAGATGAATCATTGCAATGGCTGCTTGTCAATGGTATACAAGCTCAAGAAGGTCGTGTTGCTGGTCGTATGCAATTGTATTCCGTGGAACGAAAAGTTTCTCAACCAATCGAAGGTCACGCAGCTGCATTTACACAATTCAAACTCGACGGAAATAAAAAATCATCAACACTTTTTTCGTTCGCTGTCCGAGGACCGCAAGGAGGCAAGGTAATCAAATCGAATCTTATCTCTTTTGTTCTTCGTTCGTCATAAATCAATACATATCGAATTTCTAGCTTCATATCATCGAAGTTGGCACGCCAGCACCCGAAAATCAACCATTTCAAAAGAAAGCTATCGACGTACAATTTCCTGCCGAAGCTCCCAATGATTTTCCCGTTGCCATGCAAACATCAGCTAAACACGGTGCCATCTATTTAGTCACCAAATACGGTTATGTTCATGTATTCGATATCGAAAGTGGAACATTGATCTACATGAATCGTATCAGTGCTGATACAATGTTTGTTACAGCACCGTACGAGCCAACATCAGGCATTATTGCGGTTAATCGTAAAGGACAAGTTCTATCAGTTAGCATCGATGAAGATAATGTCGTTCCCTACATACAAAATACATTGGGCAATGCTGAATTAGCGTATAAAATGTCAGCACGATGTAATTTACCGGGCGCTGATCAATTGTTTGTTGCACGTTTTGCACAATTATTTCAAAGTGGAAACTATAGTGAAGCCGCCAAAGTTGCTGCTACAGCTCCACGGGTAAATATTCTTGTTTGTTTGCCAGTCTTTCGGCAAGTCGAGCACTCGAACTCAATATTTTGAGTAATATTTTCTAGATATTGAGAATTCTATTGACTTATCGGTGAGAATTGCCTATGTTTGCTGTTTACGTTTTTTTATTTTGATAAACTAACGAAACAAACTCATTCTAACACCTCGAGAGATGAATTTTATGTAGAAAATAAATGAATTCGATTTTGTTTTTCAGGGAATTCTTCGAACACAACAAACAATTCAACAATTTCAAACAGTTCCAGCACAACCCAATCAACCATCACCATTACTTCAATATTTCAGTATTCTCTTAGAATCAGGCAAATTAAATAAAGAAGAATCAATTGAACTATGTAAACCAGTTGTTCAACAAGGCAAAAAGCAATTATTAGAAAAATGGTTAAAAGAAGATAAACTCGAATGTAGCGAACAGCTTGGCGATCTCGTTAAAGCCGTCGATGCAACATTAGCACTTTCGGTCTATTTACGAGCCAATGTACCAATGAAAGTCATACAATGTTTTGCTGAGACAGGTCAATATCAAAAGATTGTTCTCTATGCAAAGAAAGTTAATTATCAACCGGATTATATCTATTTATTACGAAGTATCATGAGAATAAATCCTGAACAAGGCGTTCAATTTGCACAATTGTTAGTACAAGATGAAGAACCACTTTGTGATTTAACACAAGTTGTCGATGTTTTTCTTGAATCGAATTTAATTCAACAATGTACAGCTTTTCTACTTGAAGCATTGAAACATAATCGAGAAGATCAAGCACATTTACAAACACGTCTCTTAGAAATGAATCTTATGCAAGCACCACAAGTTGCCGATGCTATCCTAGGAAATAATATGTTTACACACTACGATCGAGCACATATTGCTTCACTCTGCGAAAAAGCTGGCCTACTTCAACGTGCTCTCGAACATTATACAGATTTGTATGATATCAAACGAGCTGTTGTTCATACGCATTTATTAAATCCTGACTGGTTAGTCACTTATTTCGGTCGATTATCAGTCGATGACTGTGTCGAATGTTTAAAAGCTATGCTTCAAGCTAATATTCGACAGAATTTACAAGTTGTCGTACAAATAGCAACGAAATATCATGAACAATTAGGCACACAAAAATTAATCGAATTATTCGAATCATTCAAAAGCTATGAAGGTAAACTTTGATCGAATAAGTACAAAGCGTTTGTTGACAATGTTCGAATCTGCCTGGCATCGCTCGTATCATATCCACATTGTGGTACGACGAACGTCCAGGCAAGAGTAAACTGAAGAATATATAAACAGCTCATTAAATATTTCCATATGATTTAATGATCCTGAGAATTCTAACAAAATGTCTTTTTTTTACTATTTAGGTCTCTTCTATTTCTTGGGTTCAATTGTTAACTTTAGTCAAGAACCAGATGTGCATTTTAAATACATTCAAGCAGCATGTAAAACGGGACAAATCAAAGAAGTCGAACGTATTTGTCGAGAATCGAACTGTTACGATCCTGAACGAGTGAAAAACTTCTTAAAAGAAGCTAAATTAACTGATCAATTGCCGTTGATTATTGTCTGTGATCGATTTAATTTCGTTCACGATCTTGTTCTTTATTTATATCGAAATAATCTGATGAAAAACATTGAAATCTATGTTCAACGAGTTAATTCAGGTCGTTTACCAGTCGTTGTTGGCGGTTTATTGGATGTCGATTGTAGCGAAGATAGTATCAAGCAATTGATTCTCTCTGTTCGAGGAAATTTCAATGTTGATGAACTTGTCGAAGAAGTTGAAAAACGTAATCGTATGAAATTACTTTTACCATGGCTTGAAACTCGTGTTCACGATGGTACAAATGATCCAGGTGTTCACAATGCTCTAGCGAAGATTTACATTGATTCAAATAGCAATCCGGAGAAATTCCTTCGAGAAAATCCACATTATGACAGTCGTGTTGTGGGCAAATATTGCGAAAAACGTGATCCACATTTAGCTTGTGTTGCCTATGAACGAGGCGCATGTGACATGGAACTTGTCAATGTAAGTCAAAGAATTTCTTGGAATGATGATTGAAAAACAATCAGAAAAACAAACAAACTAATGATTGGAAATCCACTTTCTTTTTGTATTCGTACTGTCTGACCAAGTAAACTAAGACTTTCGTTTTGTATGTTTAGGTTTGCAATGAAAACTCGTTGTTCAAAAGTGAAGCTCGATATTTAGTTCGACGAAAGGATCCAGCTCTTTGGGAACATGTTCTTCGAGAAGATAATCAATATCGTCGACCATTAATCGATCAAGTTATTCAAACAGCTCTTGCCGAAACACAAGATCCCGAAGAAATATCCGTTACTGTCAAAGCATTTATGACCGCTGATCTACCAAATAATCTTATTGAATTATTAGAAAAGATCGTCATCGATAATTCTGTATTTAGTGAACATCGTAATCTACAAAATTTACTTATTCTAACAGCTATCAAAGCCGATCGAACACGTGTCATGGATTATATCAATCGTTTAGAAAACTACGATGCACCCGACATTGCCAATATTGCAATTAGCAATCAATTATACGAAGAAGCCTTTTCGATTTACAAGAAATTCGAAGTCAATACGTCGGCTATTCAAGTGTTAATCGATCATATTAAAAATCTCGATCGTGCCTATGAATTTGCCGAACGTTGCAATGAGCCAGGCGTTTGGAGTTTATTAGCCAATGCACAAATTCGTCAAGGTTTAGTCAAAGAAGCTGTCGATTCATTTATCAAAGCCGATGATCCAACATCGTACCTCGAAGTTGTCAATGTTGCAACACAAAATCAAAGTTGGGAAGATCTCGTTCGTTATTTACAAATGGCACGAAAGAAAGCACGTGAAACATTCGTCGAAACTGAATTGGCATTTGCCTATGCGAAAACCAATCGTCTCGCTGATTTAGAAGAATTTATTTCCTCACCGAATCACGCACAAATTCAAGCTGTTGGTGATCGATGTTTCGAACAGGAAATGTACGATGCTGCCAAGATTCTCTTCAATAATATATCGAATTACGCTAAATTAGCCGTTACACTTTGTCATCTTGGTGATTATCAAGGCGCTGTTGATAGTGCACGAAAGGCTAATTCAACGAAAACATGGAAAGAAATTTGCTTTGCTTGTATTGACAAACAAGAATTTCGTCTTGCACAAATTTGCGGCATACAAATCGTTGTTCAAGCCGAAGAACTCGAAGAATTAATAAATTACTATCAAAATCGTGGTTATTTCGAAGAATTAATTCAATTACTCGAAGCGGCACTCGGTCATGAACGTGCACATATCGGCATGTTCACCGAATTGGCTATTCTCTATTCGAAATATAAGCCACAAAAAATGCGCGAACATTTAGAACTCTTCTGGTCACGTGTTCGTAAACCGAAAGTTTTACGTGCATGTGAACAAGCACATCTCTGGTCGGAATTAGTTTTTCTCTATGATAAATACGAAGAATTCGATAATGCTATTCTAACAATGATTGCACATCCAACTGAAGCATGGCGAGAAAATCATTTCAAAGATATTATTAGTAAAGTTGCCAATGTTGAATTATATTATAAAGCAATTGATTTCTATTTGGAATTTAAACCCATGTTATTGAATGATTTACTTCTTGTTCTCTCGGCACGTCTTGATCATACACGTGCAGTCAATTATTTTATTAAAGGTTAGTTCAATTGTCTAATCGAAATGAGAAAATACGTTCGAATCTGCACTTTGGTATCTCTGGTTTTTACTTCATGTGTAAATTTCAGTCGTTTGAATAAGTGCAAAAGAAAACTTTCCATTCTGTCCTTTGCAACGTTCGATTATTTCTCATTTGTCTTGATAATCATGGATTGTGACAGAAATAATTCTTTTTGTTTTTGTTTCTATTTTAGTTAAACAACTTCCATTAGTCAAACCTTATCTACGTTCCGTACAAAATATTAATAATAAAGCAATAAATGAAGCATTAAATAATCTTTTAATTGAAGAAGAAGATTATCAAGGTCTAAGAAATTCAACAGATGCCTATGATAATTTCGATAATATATCATTGGCACAACGTCTTGAAAAACACGAATTAATCGAATTTCGACGTATAGCTGCCTATCTTTACAAAGGCAATAATCGTTGGAAACAAGCTGTTGAATTGTGCAAAAAAGACCGTTTATACAAAGATTCAATGACTTACGCATGTGAATCACGTCAAATCGAATTAGCCGAAGATTTAATTTCGTGGTTTCTCGATGAGAAATTATACGAATGTTTCGGTGCATGTCTTTTTCAATGCTACGATCTCTTACGGCCTGATGTTATACTTGAACTTGCATGGCGACATGATATCATGAATTTTGCTATGCCATATATGATTCAAGTTATGAGAGAATATATAAGTAAAGTCGATAAACTCGAACAATCCGATCAAGTTCGAACAGAAAATGAGTCCGAACAAAAACCAGTCGATTTCAATTCGCAAGGCCCATTGATGATTACAGGTCCGGGCATGAGCAGTTATCCACAAGGTGGTTTCGCAAGTTATCCACAATATGGAGGCGCACCTGGCTATTCAGGATTTCAATAAAAAAAACAAAATCAAAAATTCATCATTCTTGACGAACAAATCCTTCTTCTTCTTCGTTTTTTCCATCATTTGTAAATGTTCTGTTCGTTTGTGTGTGCGTGTATTTATGACGATGAGATATATAATCGCATTCCTCGTTTACTTTTTTTTTCATGTTGTCATGCACATTATTTATCGATCTATCTATCTATTACTATTCATAGGCAAAATACTCTTCACACCTTTAGAAATCAACCAACACCCGTGATTTTGTGTTGTCAATCTAACTTTCTTTCTTCTCCTGGCACCCTCAAGAACAAAACCAAAAAAAAACACTTTGCACGTTTATTTTATTTTGATTTCTTATTCGATGTATATGTTGTTTGTCTTTTTATTTCAATAGGCGAAACATAACCTTCGTTAGTGATCGTCCGTGGATTTTCCTCTCTCTCTTTTTTTTTCTTCTTTCTCCGTCTGTAACTTGCATTTCTTTCGTTTTTTTTTCGTATCATCATTTAAACATAATAAATTTGAAGAAATCATCAATTTCAATGGAATTCTTTTGATTTTAGAAGATAAAAAAAAAAGCAGAAGAATTCTCTCAGATCATTTCATTTTCTTAATTTTGTTTTGTGAGAATGGCTTTGCAGCAAGAGTATCTCTCGATTCCACCTATTACACGAGCATATACGACTACATGTCTTCTCACAACTATTGCTGTTGTAAGTGATTATCTTAGTTTGGATAATCCTGATTGTTGTTTTTCGTTTAGCAATTAGAATTTGTCACAGCTTATCAATTGTATTTTAATCCAGATCTTATCTTTAAAAAGTTTCAAGTAAAACTGCGTTCGCACGTGTTTTATGCATTCAAATATTTTCTAGTTATGGAGATTAGTGACATGTTTTTGTTTTTATGGCGGAATTGGCTTTAATTTCTTCTTCAATCTCCTGTTTACATATCGATATTGTCGACATCTTGAAGAAGGTTCATTTCGTGGACGTGCAGCTGATTTTCTTTTTATGTTTGTGTTCGGTGGAACATTGATGATCATCATCGCTCTGTTTGTAAATATTGTGTTCCTCGGTTCAGCTCTAACAATTATGTTAGTCTACGTTTGGAGTCGACGAAATCCCTATGTTCGAATGAATTTTTTTGGACTATTAAATTTTCAAGCTCCTTATTTGCCCTGGATATTATTTGCATTTTCACTTCTACTTGGTAATTCAGTACTAGTCGATCTAATGGGAATTATTGTTGGACATATTTATTACTTCTTGGAAGATGTTTTTCCACGTGAACAAGGTGGCTTTCGAATTTTGAAAACACCAAGATTTTTGTATGTCAAAATGAAATTAACGAATCCTTGGAACTGTTTGTTTTTCTTTTTATAGACATTGGCTACTTGATGAAGTTCGACGGCCGAATGACGGCAATGATACACGTCCAAACGACGTTCCATTTGGTGCTGGTGGTTTTCATTGGCAGTGATAAATAAATGAGAACAGCATATTAGTTTTTTTTTGTAAAAATCATGAGATTTATAAATATATACAATTCTTAATAATGAATTCTAATTACGTTTGATCTTTTCTTTTGATTGCCTAATAGAGAATAACAACAGGTGGAGAATGGATTGCAGTCTTTATCCAATTAGGAAAACACTCTCCGTCTTTTGGATCCGTACTGTGTATGAGGAGGAAAAGTTTAATTAGATTTTGAAACTTGAAATCATTAACATACATCCGAGAAGTATTTCTAGTCGATTGATTATCGACAAATTTTCGCGGAACGATCAAGGTACAGGCATATGTATAGATGTGTATAATACATATACGTATACATCTTTCGACTTCTATTAACATTTCTATGTGAAGGCAAAAAAGAAAGAGAAAAGAGGTAGATTTGTTTATCTTTTCTCTCATTCTGCAAATGGCAATATAAGCATCACCGGTACAGTCAAAGATGTTCGTCTTCTTTTCCCATTCTATCTATCTCCCGGATGGATATATTCTTGCCCTCGAATGTACATATACACATACATACATACATCGACTATCTCATCATCTTTCAATAATAAAGTAAATGAAATCTAAGATGAGATTACTTTCAATTTAAGAATAATAAATATACGTATATATGCGTCTCTAGTTCTTATATGAAAAGATGATTGTGACATGTTTAAGGTATTTTCATGATGTAATTGTACGGAAAATGAATCATTTTGTTATTTGTCTGTACTTGTTAATAAACGGCACCAGGTGTTGAAAAAGACTCGAAGATGAGAGATGATGGGAAAAGCAGGAAGGAGAGGAAAAAGAAGAAGGAAAAGAGAACAGCTATAACATCGGTAGAATGTATATTTATATATATATCTGTACTCATTGGATTCTAATAGGGAAAAAAAACTCGACGAAGAAAAAAAAAACCTAACCTACCAATACATATACATACATTCATTGCACATGTATAAATATACAACATACACTTTTTGTGCGTTAGTTTTTTTTCTTGACATAGGACAGAAGTTGTGCTTTTTTTATCTTAGGAAAAAAGGGAAAGCAGAGGTAATGATAATCAGGCACGTGTCTAATGAGCGAAAAGAAAATGTGCTGTTGATAAGCGAAGATCTCGACAGTCGAGGTAAGTCAAAATGATTGGAAAAAAAACGAAGAAATAGATCTTATTTCATCTGTCTTCATTGAATTAGCAATGCTAATCGAACTGTCATACGCAAATGTGTGAATTTCAGTCTGAAAATGAAAACCAATCGGAGAACAATTTTGATATAATTATTTAAGCAATGGCGTTTTCCTCTTCTTCTTCTTCTTCTTCTTCTTGCGTTAGCACAGTTGGAAAGAAATAAAGAGTTAGTTGTATGTTTATGTAAATCAGTGTTCGGTCGGTGGTCTCGTAATGACGTTAGTTTGTAATAATAATGTGCATGCGCGCATTCACATCTTTTTCTATCATATGCACATCATGTTTCGAGATCGATTAGACAAGAGTATATAACATGAGAGTTATTAGTCGTGTTAGACAAATGCTAAATTTAGTTATTCGATATTTCTTTTTTTCTAGATCTCGTTTTTTGTTTGACAATCATTTTCATCAACATGGATGGTAAATATCTCGATTTTTGAGAATAAAAAACGTTTTTTTTTTATCTTCTAGACGAATGTGATAGTCAATCGTATTGCAATGCAACGTTTACAAATAAAGTAAATCTAAAAAGATCAAATCTATTCATTGATATCTATTCGAATTTCATAGAAATATCCTCATAATGCAAGTCAAGTTTCGTGTCAAATTTGTCAGAAAATCTTTGCCAATACTTATCGTCTTCAACGGCATATGTTAAGTCATGAAATTGATCCTCAAACAAGAAAATTTCAATGTACATTTTGTTCGAAAGCGTTTAAATTTAAACATCATTTAAAAGTAATACTCAGATGATAATACAAATTGAAACTTTTTATTCTTCTTCTTTGTCATCAAGGAACATATTCGTATTCATACAGGTGAAAAACCATTTGTTTGTTCGAATTGTAACAAACGTTTTTCTCATTCGGGCTCGTATTCATCTCATATGGCATCGAAAAAATGTTTCCTAACGCAAACAGAACTCGAAGAAGGCGAAGTCCTGCCAGAAAATAATCTCAATGAACAATATCTTCAATATTATTTGCATCTTTTTCAAAGTCAATTCTCTCAAAATGAACCATTAGATTTGTCAATAAAAAAATCCGGTGAAGAAGATAATAATCATCATGCTGATATTGACGATGATATCGAATCATTGAGTCAACAGAGTTCATCGGAATTTAGCGAAGATTCAGCACATTTAAATTCGAAGAAATTAGCTTGTGATATTTGTGAGAAAACATTTAACAAACAAAGTTCATTAGCTAGACATAAATACGAACATTCAGGTAAATGATCTTGGATTTGTTCTTTTTTCAAAAGAACAATTTTTTTTTCTTTTGCAGGTGTTCGACCGTTTATTTGTGATATTTGTAAAAAAGCATTTAAACACAAACATCATCTCGCTGAACATCGTCGTTTACATACAGGAGAAAAGCCATTTCAATGTAGTAAATGTTTAAAACGATTCAGTCATTCAGGTTCGTTCAGTCAACACATGAATCATCGATATAAATATTGCCGATCATATCAAAATGAAGCATCATCTTCATAGCTTTACTTCCGAAAATTCTTCTACTATATATATACATATTTATTCAATTATTTCTTGTGTATTTGTGTGAGAATGTTCTTCTTTTTTTTTTCTTATTAAAATAAACTTTCGAAAAAAATCGTTTCTCAATCACTATCATTTGTCTTCAAGATGAGCAAGTTTATCATCATTATTTGCTGATAATCGTCTTCTAATAACTCAATGTGTATTTGCGTCCTCTATCGATTTCGTTCGTCAATCGTACGATGTATTGATCAAATACAAAAAAAACTATATATGTATAATAATTACTAGTTGTATATAAAGGGTGTATTTTGATTTTGAGTAATAACCTCGAAATGTGAAGCGATTTTTTTTCTTTCGCGATCGATCATCCAGAACACGATGAAAGCATACATTCATGCTTGACTATTTGTTGATTAATCATTTTAGTATTGCAGATTAGTTTATCATGTCGCAACGAACACCGAATTTTATCGTTGTTGGCTTGATTATAATTATGTTTGTCTTGGGATTTTTTTATATGTCCTGTTCATCGAAAACAGCCGAACTTCGACAGAGTCTAGTCGATTTCGAAGATCGCGTTCGATCGGTAAATGAAAAGCATTGAATTCGTTTTCGATGAAAAGAAAAAAAAAACTATTTTATTTGAAGTTAACACTAAGATCTAGTCACGATGAAAAACAAATCGATTTATTGAATACGACTAAACATGAATTAGAAGAACGACAAACTAATTTGCAAAAACAATTGGAACAAAAAGATACAGAGATCAATGAATTAAATATAAAATTAAATGAACAAAATGCCGAATTACAAAGTTTAAAAACGGATAAACACGTTCTTGAACAACAAATTGTACCGTCAATTTGAATTAATTGTTGTTTTCATTTTTCTTCTGTTTCTTTTAGGAAGATTTGAAAAATGCAAGTGATACACTCCATTCGAAAAATTTCGCAATGCAAAAATTCCAGGAAAGTTTTGATGAACAAAAAAGTTCGTTTCGTATACTTTTAGTTTACATAAAAGAAAACTCTTTCTTCATTTTCATAGGTCTCAGTGAACAACAGGTTAATGAACTAAAAAATCAAATTAAAACCTACCAGGAACAAATGTAAATCATCGTTCTACGTAATTCAACATTGATTTCTTTTTCTTTTTCATCAGAGCTCAACTACAAAATATTCTCGAGAAACCTTTGCTCAATTTGGTTCAAAAAAGTAAAAAATTGTTCTTATTGAACGAAACACAAGCTATCAATCAAAATTCATCGTTGGTAAATAATTCAGATGTTCAACCACGTGTAAGATTCATTTTTCTTAAATTAAAGAAAAAAAATATACTCAATTTTTAATTTCATAGCTTGAACAATCGTTGAACAATGCATCGATCAATGAAACACAAATCAAAGAAAATCCACCATTAGATTTAAAAATAAATGAATCGAATCTCACAAATAATACTCAAAATGATATTGCAAATAATAATGAACAGAAAAACATCGAACTTAATAAGTACAACATTGATGAAGAAGAACAACAACTCGATAATGTCGAAAGTAATCAAAATCAATAAATAAAATCTTTATTTTTCTTTCCTATTATGCTCACAAAGACAAGAGATAAGTAACCTTTCGATAAGTAATATTTCTTATTATGATTGAACTTCTCGTTTTCTTTGCTATCTTTTCATCTACTTTCTAATTGTTATTATTACTTTTTTGTTCTCGAACAATTTGTGATTCTTAATATTAATTAACTTCATTCTTTCATTTCTTTCGTAATATTTTTCATTGACAAATAAAATACTTTCAAGACATTGTCCAGTACGCATCGTTTGATTCATCCAATACAAACGACTTGTCCGAGAATAACACCGAGTAGACAAGAAGTTGTGGTCGTACTTGTGGTAACTGTTGTTGAAATAGTTGTTGAAGTAACAGTTGAGGTAGTGGTACTCAGAGTTGTTGATTGTGATGAATAGGATAGAATGAATAATGTTGTATTTTGAGATGAATTGATGCCTGTAATGTTTGCTGATGAAGTAAATAGTAAACAATTTTGATTGTTTTCATCACAATTGAATGCTACATAATTGGTAGAAGATAGGAGAGCTTGACAAAGACAAGCATAACAGGAAAAATCAGTGTTGAATGAAAGTGATGTTGTGGTAAGATTATCGATTGAATTGCTGTATGTAAACATGAAATTTGCGATGGAACCAATCTGTTGTGTATTAACAAATAAAAACGCAATTAATAGAAGCAAGTATCTAAACAACATGGTGACACGGTTAGAAATGCTTTTACAATTGAAAAAAAATCAAATATATAAATGCATTTTAATAAGTAGTATGCGAGCTAAAATCAACCGGAAACCTCTTCAATTTTGTTATACTGATCGAGAAGTATTCAAATAAAAAGTGTAATTTATCTTTTTTTTAAAGTCTAGCTTTAATTTAATAATTAATAAATAAATTTTTTGGACTAAAAATAAATCATCATTCTGATCTTTCTATGTGTTTTGTAAATCAATATGCAAATAAATTTCTTCAGCACAGAAAAGTGAAAAATGAGAGAAAATCAATATTAAACAGGATTTCTTTTATTCGATGATTTACAGGCATCGTATATAGTACTAAGTCAATGCGCAAAACATATTATTATTTTCGAACATGATCAGTCGAATCGTCATATTATTCGGTTTCTCAATATATTCATTGGTTGCCGCTTCCGGTGAGTTCAAATATAATTAGAATAAGTTCTTTAGATTTTACGATAAAATTTCTAGATTGCGATCAGAAGTACAATATTACGCATATCATTCAAGATGATAATATCCTCATTAGTTTTCCACCGACAGATGTCTTAAAATCAGATCGAAGCATTCGGTGTAATTCAACATCATCGTTTACTCGCGTTTATGGATGTGTTGCTCATTGTACTAATCTTGGATTTGGTGTAGATGGAGAGGTTGTCATTAATATGACACATAGCAATGGTACCAGCGAGATATGTTCAATTAATTATGTCATAGGTAACATGAGAGATTTACATTCTGTCTATAATCGATAGTTTTTTAATGTAGAATTACAACCAGCACGATTGACAGACATAGCAATTGTTGAAAATAAAGTTCAATTAGCTATTGAACGACCACGAAATAATTTTGATTACGTCAAAGTTCATTGTTCAGATCAAATCGAACATATTATTTTTAATACAAGCAATTCGACGAATAAAATTATTGAAATTGTCAATTGTGAATTCTTGCCTAACATGTCATTGATGAATTTTATACTCGAAACAGTTAAAAAAGATTTTCGGTCAGCAATGATGACGATTACTCGAGAAGGTAAATTATAAAATTCGAACGAAAATTAATATTGAAATCGTTGATTTTTATAGTTCCTCTACCGGTTCCATTTCAGCCATTCGTTGAATGTGAATCTACTCAACTTGTTATTGTAGCTGATGCACCGCCACCACTAAATATCGATAGTACCTATGATTTTACTTTGTATATTAACGATAGAAATAATGACCGAGTTATGTTTGAAAGAGATCGACTTGTCGGTTTCAACCCAACACTTGGAGTATCTTTGAAATATGGTCTAATTCCGAATGTCAAACATACGTTGGTTTTCAAACATACTGTTCAACAACTTGGATATGCGGAGTCGAAACAAATAGTTCAAAAAAGTTGTTTAAATATTTCATATCCATATCAAGTGACTAATCTTCGAGTCAAAGAACAATTCAATAGTATACATGTTTCATGGTCGGATCCACATCATTACTATGATCCAATTGAATTTTTTGTTCGATGTAATTCAAGTAGTAATAATTGGATATCGGTTAGAAGAAATACAACATTTATTTGTGAACAAATTTTATTCAATGAAACAGATAGTATCTCAGTTGAAACACGAATAGCTGTTGAAGGCTATATTCATGATAAAGTAGCTGTTTCACAGATACGAACTCGAGATGTACCAGCAGTACCGCCGATACGAATTTCTAATACAACAGAAAATACGATTACAGTTAAATGGAATTTCAATGTAAGCTCAGCAATACCGAATGATTTTCAATATAAAATAAGTTGTGGTGTAAATGCTACTCCATTCGATGTTAATATTCGAACAAATGAATATCAATGTCAATCACTTGCCCCAGGTACACTTTATGAAATCATATTGTACGTTGAAAATACAAATAAAACTGTTCAACGATTGAATAGTATTCTTGCAAATACATGTAAGTAATTCAATAGAAAAAAAAGAACAATATCTAAACTAACTTAACTTTTTAGTATTAGAAAAATGTCAATACAGAACTCATTTCTTTCCTCCTGAAATTAATCAGACACGTTCAGTTCTCATCGAATGGTCGCCACCCACGAGAAATTTCGATAGAGTTCATGTCAACTGTCCATCATCATTATTACAAACTTTTGAATCTGCACAACTCCTATCAATCATGTACGTTAAATGTATTGTTAAATTTGGAGAACCATTTAGTGTACAGTTTATAACCGAAAAAAGCGGTTATACATGGGAAATTTTAGAAGTTAGTGATATTATAACAACAACAACAACTACTACTGCTACTACCACAACTACAACTACAACTACCACAACAACAACAACAACTACAAAACCAACAACCACTACTACAACTACAACACCAACAACGACAACTACAACTACAACGACAACAACAACAACCACTACTACTACTACATTCCTAATAATTACTTCAATTACAACAACGACAACTGCAACTACAACTACAACGACATCAACAACTAGTGGATCAACAAATTGTTCTTCTGGCTGTTGCAACCAATTAGCCGATACAAGACTAACGTTAACACGATGGCGTGCGGCAGCTATCATTGCTTTTATATTACTTGGATTTCTATGCTTATCGACAATTATTTTAACTTGTTTAAGTGTCTTCTTAGGTCTCCGAAATCGAAAGAAGTCAGAGGAATAACAATAAATACTTATGCAGGTTGCATAAATTTTTTAAAAATCTTTATTTGTCTATATAATCAAATCCATCTCAACACGTTCTAATATTCGATCCTGATTTTATTATTGACTATGATTCACATTTCAAAGTTCGAAATGAAAATCTATAAGAAAACATCAATATTTACAAGTACACAAACCTGTCCTATTCAAATACTTCTTTTCGCACTCAGCTGATATTACTCAAATCAAATGTTTTCGAGAGGGCGTTATTAAATATGACAATCAACAATATATTGACGTCTAAATCGATAAGTCCTATAGAACAAATCAATACTCGAATGATCAATTGTAATTCTATCCTATTCAACCGAAACTAAGCTGATTGAGAATCAGCATGATTCGCAAAAGTACTCGAGTAGAAATTTGAAAGCGAATACAGTCATTCGATTGATTTTGTTGCATATTTTCAGAAAACATTAGTCAGTCATCTTCGCAATGAGTATCTATGCAAATGGTTGATCATATTCAACTAAAACACCCTCACCCTCTCAGAAATACAGTGATGTTACAATACAAAAAAGATGGTAAACAATGGCTAGGATACTTCCAATATGAATATGCAAGCAATTTCACAACAATTGGACTTATGCTGCTTGGAACAGGTATATTCGTTGGTGGTATATATTATTTTTTACCAATGGTACCACAATACTTTGTATCTTTGCTGGGTTATATCACACAAAATCATGAAGGCATTCGACAAGGCTTAATTTTAATGGCAAATGGGATACTCGGAGTTGGACTATCGCATGCATTTGTAAACTGGTTGTTAGAGAGTCCTAATCCCATGGATACCTTAATTGCAGCATGTATTTTAAAAAAATTGGAAGGTATCATGGGACACCGAGTGTGATTATAATATATGCATGAAAATTACCTGATAGATATTATTATTTCTGATAACAGACTGAGGAACAATCAGTTCATGTTGATAAAGTTTTTTTTCGTTTATTTTAATAAAACAAGAAACAATACAAAAACTTCATTACAGATAGTTCATACTGTCTATAGCATGTTTAATCATAATGAAAATAAAAATAAGAGAAGATCACAAAGAAAAAACAAAAAAATCATGCATATAGCATTTGTAATATCACCGGAACAAAATGTATCGATGTCATCATCAATGAATACATTCTGTTTCGTGAAAAGGTTTCTTCGGATTGAGTTTCGATTGACGCATATTTAGCAAATCACCAACTTCTTCAGCATGTTTCAATACCTAATAACGAAATAATTAACTTCGAAATGAAATTGTATTGATTTACTTCATCAAGCATTTCTTTCGTATGCGAAGCCGATAGACAGAAACGAACACGACCAAGTACTAATGGTGTTGCTGGAAAACCGACAGTTACAACTGCAACATTACGTTTCAACATTTCACGATTAAATCCACTAGAATAAACAAAAATCTCCTCTTTTTTTCGATAGATTCGATCTCTACGAACGCTATTTTCGATGGACTGTATAACAATGCCGGTACAACCGGTGAATGCGGATGTCCGTAGACAATGAAACCCATTTTTGATAGACGTTGTCGAAAATATTTTGTATTCCAAGCTAATTGTTTAATACGTTTTTGACCTTCATGTTCTTCATTATCATCGATCAATAAATTCAAAACCGAGATAATCTGTTCAATAACTGGTGGACTCATCGATATTGCGTAGGCTGTTGCATGTGATGATATACGTATATGATCGATGAGTTCCTTTTTACCAGCAATATAGCCACCAGCAGCAGCAAAACTTTTTGTAAATGTTCCCATAAGAATATCGACATCTTTGACATCACATTTCCAATAGTCAACAACTCCACGACCTCGACTGCCCATAGCACCAATTGAATGTGCTTCATCCAAATAGAGATACGCCTTGTATTTCTTCTTCAATTCAATTAATTCAGGCAGTTTACAAAGTGAACCTTCCATACTAAACATTTGAATTGTTCGAAATTTTGCTTGTGAAAGTAAACAAACAAACCTATAGACACCTTCGACGATAATTAAAATCTTTCTCCATGGTCGATGTGTTCGCGGTTGACCAGAAACAATTGCATCTCGTAATAACTTTTCCAAATGTTTCATATCTAAACAATAAATTACTTACGAATGTCAATTTGTCTATTCAAAAAACAAAAATAACGAACCATTATGTCTGTAAATTTTAATCGTTGCACCGGATAAACGTGAACCGAGAACTAACGATGTATGATTTAATTCATCGCTTAAAATCAAACAACCCTTGATAAAAACAATCGAATAAAATGACTCGAGCTTTTTTGTTGTTATTTACTTTGCCAACAAGTGACGGAATATTCAAAGCATTCGTTGCAAAACCCATGCCAAAGGCAATAGCATCTTCTGTGCCAAGAAATTGTGCGAGTAAAGACTCGAGTTTTCGATGTTGTGCCAATGAACCGTATTCCTGAGGCGTACTTGCAGTAGCTAGACCGTTGATTTGAATTGATTTAATCACATTATCTGCAATAGGCCCTGAATTATTTGCAAAACCGAGATAATTGTATGAGCCAAGATTGATAGTTTCTATTTTTCCACCGGTAAATCTAATCAACAACAAAAAAAAACGAATTTGTCTGCGTCAAACGAAAGAATTTTTCATCATACTTGAATGACCAATTGTAATCCGGTGTTACTCGTTCGAGAAGATCGAGTTTTCCACCAGGTACACTGCCAATTGGCCGATTGAAACAATCGGCAATACGTTGATAAACATTTCGTGTGTAAAAACTTTCATAACTTTGATATAATGGAACAAAACCCTATTGATAAATAGTTTTTTTTTGTCAAAAAAACAAGATGCAATCTTATTTTCGTTATTTTTACTGGGGGATTATTCTCTGCCGAACCTTTTCGATTTTCAATTCGAGTATTACGAAGAAAATCTCGAAACCATCCGAATATATTCAATATAATATAATTCAAATACGTCCAAAATGCTTCCGAAAATGGTGTTGCTTCGTAAACTTCATCCAATGACGGATGTTCAGCAACTGGCGTTAAATCGTTTGATTTTCTCTTGGTCATATCTACAACACAAAACACACTACACGACTGATAGTTAGACATCAAATTGGAATGTATTCGTTGTTATCTAATTCATCAATCATAGATATACACTATCGTCTGACAGACAGGTTTGGTTAAGTAAAAAACATTTTTATATCGAAAGAGAAAGAGAATCTCATCCGTGGATGGAATTACTATATAAATTATTCACTATAAAGGCCAATCAAGATTCACTTTTTGGATTAAATATAGAATTTTTGACATGTGTCGACATCTCAAAACTGATCTGTATAGGTTTCATAAAAAGTCATCTGTAAACAGATTCTATTTCTTTATTTGTCTGAAGAGGTTGCACTCGATCAATATTTTTTTTGTACTTAAAATTCGAAACAAATAATTTATCAAATTTTCTCTTTTTTTTAAATTTAATTTTAATAAATCAATATAAATTCATTGACGTTTGAAGGCGAAGTTTAATATTTGCTCATTACAAAAATACTTCGTAGTTCTTTTTTTTCGGCAATATAAAAGAAAGCTTCGAGTACGATTGAATTTTGTTCTTACAGAGATGTCGAGAGAATTCGAAACAACACCAACATGGGCAGCTATCATCACCGTACTAGGTTATGCCGTATTGAGTGTATTCGGATGGTTACGAGAGTTTCTTCGACATATCGGACTTGAAAAGAAAAGAACTTCACAAGATCCAAATCCGAAAGTATATTTCTGAACAACGAATTCATTTAGAATTCGATTGTGTTTTTTTGTTTTTCAAAGAATTTCGTACCGTTGTATGAAGGTTATGAATGCTTTTATACAAGAAATTTGTACACACGTATACGTGATGTATTCAATCAACCGATTGCAAGTGTTGCCGGTGCAACTGTTCATGTTATGGAACGTATTTCACCAGATTTCAATTGGACATTTCAGTAGACGAAAAACTAAATTCTCAATGAATTTCTCATATCAACAAAATTTCCTTTAGATTCACTGGAAATACACGTCATTCGGTTAATTTAGGTTCATATAATTATCTCGGTTTTGCCGAAAATTCCGGTCCTTGTTCGAATCAAGCTATCAAATCCATTGAACAATACGGTGTATCAACATGTAGTACACGTCGTGAACTCGGCACACAAAAATATATGCAAGATTTGGAGAAACTCATGGCAGAATATTTGAATGTCGAAGATTGTATTACATTTGGAATGGGTTTTGCAACGAATGCTTTGAATATTCCTGCGATTTTTGGAAAAGTAGATGAAGATTTTTATGATTTTTTGTATGTGTATTCTTGCAAATAGGGAGATTTGATTCTCAGCGATCAGTTAAATCATTCGTCGTTGATTCTCGGTGCACGATTGTCAGGAGCTGTTATACAAACGTTTAAACACAACGGTAAAAAAGCAACAATAAAAAAAGCAGACACTAATTTTTGTCAAATTATCTTCTTCAGATATCAATGATTTAGAAAAACAATTACGTCAGGCAATAATTAGCGGCCAACCGCGAACGAAACGTCCCTGGAAAAGAATTCTCCTTATTGTCGAAGGTATCTATAGGTTAGTATTAGAAGAAAAAAAATGAAAGCACTCAGCAACTTCCTATCGGAACTTGTTTTCAGCATGGAAGGATCTCTATGTAAATTACCGGAGATTATTGCAATAAAAATGAAATATCACGCTTATTTGTACGTTGATGAAGCTCATTCTATCGGTGCTATTGGCCAACATGGCCGTGGTGTTGTCGATTATTGGAATATCGATCCGAATGATATTGATATTCATATGGGCACGTTTACGAAAAGTTTCGGCTCAGCCGGAGGTTATATTGCTGGCAAAAAAGTAGTTTGTCATTGAATCGATAAAAAGCTCTTGAGAATGATTGTCATTTTTTTAAAAGTCTCTAATCGATCATATACGAGTTCATTCTCATTCGGCATGTTATTCATCAAGTATGTCAGCACCTGTTGTTTATCAAATAATATCTGCATTAAATATAATTATGGGTCGAGACGGAACTAATGACGGTAATAAAACAAAAACAAAAACGAACCGGCATACTGTGACAGAACTGTCTAGGTCAAAGACGTATTCAACAAATAGCAGCTAATGTTCGATATTTTCGACGACAGTTAGTTGACATGGGTTTTATTGTTTATGGAGATGATAATTCACCAGTTGTGCCTGTTATGATTTTTATGCCTGCAAAAATCGCGTAAATTCATTTTTATTGTCTTCGAAACAAAGAAATATATAGAATTATTTTCTTTCGCTTTTCAAGGGCAGTCAATCGTGAAATGTTAAAGCGTGGATGTGCAGTTGTGACTGTTGGCTTTCCTGCAACATTATTAACGGAATCACGAGTGAGATTTTGTATTTCAGCTGGCCATACAAAAGAAATGCTTGATCATGTAAAAGCTCTTTGTTTCATCATGTTGAGATTCCTTTAACCTCTTGAACTTCATTAAGGCTTTGCAAGCAATGGATGAAGTGGGTTATCTCGTTTCGCTTCGTTATTCAAAACGGAATCGTCATCGCCGTTGGAAAGATCTTAATCACGTTGAATACGAACAAGAATTTAAATATACCGGTGATAATTTAATCAACAAACATTTATTATTTACAATAGACAAAAAAATAAAATAAAATAATTTCAATATTATTCTTTGAGTAAATTCACTTGACAGCTGACATCGACTTGCATAATTTGTGATCTTTCTATTTGAAATGAAGCATCATTATCATGAGCGTGTCTTTTCTGAAAGGCCATTTCATATGTCGTATAACCCGATGAACATTGTCGACCTTGTGATGATTGATTGAGTGATGTTAAACGAAATGGATTTATATTCCAACATGAAAACCAATTCGGTATGAGATCAATTAATTCGAAGCAAAAATTTCGATTTAATAATGCATATAAATATGGATTTAAACATGAATTTAAATAAGCTAATGCATGTGTTATGGCGCGTAGAGTATAGAGACCTTTTGGATAGATACGATTCATTTTATGAAGCATGGGAACATCGGCACATTTGAGTAACTCAAGAATATGAATTGGTAACCAACATATTGCAAATGCCAGTGTCACAATAAACACCTATTTAGTAAAACAAAAAAAATGAAATAACAAAACTCCGGCAAAATAAATTGTTTATCTCTCGAACTACCATTTTTGTCACACGTCTTCGCTTGGTTTCTAAGCCATATGCGATATTTTTCTAATGAAAAAAGAAAAGAAAGAAAAATACATGTCTACAAACATTTATCGTCGTTTTTTACTGTAATTGTTTGTTTAGCTAACAATCGATGTGATTGAGCAACATGCATGGCAAGTTTAGTATAGCAAATAATGATAATTAAAAGTGGTATCGCATAGTAAAATGAAAAGATCATGAAACAAATAAGAAAATTTCGATCATCATTTAAATCACATGTTTTTCGATTTGCTCGAAAAATATAATAAGGAATGATTAATAGAAATGAACCTACAACGATTCGAAATTTCGACGAAAACAAAGTCAATCAATTTTACTGATCCAAATAAATATGCTAATAATCATAGCATTTCTTGACGTTCGCCAGAGAAGTTTTGATCGAGGCAGAACAATATAAAAATATCGATCGACACTCATAGCTGCTAATGTATTACAAGTCGCTAGTAGAAAGACCTAGACGAAAACAAAATCAGTTCGATTTTCTCTAGACACATATGTCCTTATCAATCAAATCCTACGTATGTTAATAACATGTAAATTTTACAGAATTTTTCACCCAATGGTAAGATATCAACAAGACCAAGATACGTCGTATATGGAATTGATAAGGATATGAAGCAAAGATCAGCAAACGCAAGATTGATAACATAACAATTCGTTACATTGCGATAGTTCTTCTTTCGAATGCCAACGTAAATAACAGCAAAATTTCCTGAGGCGAAGAAGAAAAATAAATAAGATATCATTTTGTTTTCTCATCTCTTGCATACCCAAAAAGCCAAGTAGAAATATCAAACAATAAAAAACGATGAAAATATGTCCCGCATACAAAACAATTCGATCTTGATGTACGAAACTTCTATTTTCCATTGTTTTATTTGAAAACATTGTCCTATCTAGAAAAAAAAAGAAAGCAAACAAACATAAATATATTCTCATTAACTATTCAAAAAAAGACAAATAAAAATAAGAAGATCTTCTTCAAAAATTAACCAAGCATTAACGTCAAATTTTGCGCATTTTATTCGTCTACGGATTAGCTCTAACATGCACTCATGGACATAAAATGACTGCGTCATATAGAGCACTTACTCTACGTGACAAATTTAATTAAGTCTCAATGTCTTTAATATGTTCTTCATTGCAATAACAATCGAAATAAACGCATGCAAATGCTCGCGTCAATAAGAAACATAAGTGTAAAAAAATGAATATATAGATATTTCTCACATTATTCAAGTCAATTCAAATATGTCTTAATTAGTTTCTCTTTCCCAGAAGTCAGAGACAGTGAAAATTAATTTTATTCTTTTGCGTTTCAGACAAGAATGCTGTGTAATTTAAATAGTTGGACTTTCTAATCGCTTATTATGAATATAACATAAGAAAACTTACGAGAATAAAATAACTATGAACAAAACATTATGACGGATGCATCTCTCTATATAAGACATAAAAAAAATGCAATTCTCAAGACAGAAAAAGTGTTTTCTTCTTCTGCTTCTCTCGTTCTCTCTTTCTATCTCTCTTTTTTTCTTTCTCCAGTTATTAAAAGAACAGAGCCTCCGTCACAAAAGAAGCAATATTACTTTTTATTTTTTCCGGATTCTTTACATTTTTCATCTCGTATTTTAAAAATAAAAGGTCGTCTTTGCTAATTGAATCCTCGTTTTTTCGACTACCGGCATGCAGTCAATATTAACTCTGACTGTCTATCAATATGCATGATCTACTCAAACTCAAATCTTGTTGCTATGGAAAAGAAGTCCAGTAATTTAACTACTTGTTAGTAATCATCTCAAAAAGGAAAAAATTTTTTTCTTCTTGATTATTTATCACCAATGACTTCAAGTGAAATGAAAGAAAATAATGATACTTTTAGATGGACTCATAAGAATTTGTTCTTAAAAATGATATACATGCATAAATTCTTGATTTATTGATTAAATAGTCAAAATTCATAGAATTATCTAGAGATTTTTAGGTCCTCGTCGAACATGAACCGGTTCATCAATTGTGATTTTTTGTTCTCGATTGTCGGCTCCTTCATTGAGTATATCCATCGATGGCCGAACTTTTTGTTGAATTGGATTAGGCTTTTGTGGAATACGATAGATAACTAAATCTAAACTTTGAGCACTTCGTATTGTCGATTGATTAAGTGCGAGACATCGGCCGATTAAACCAATGATAATCGAAACACCAATGAATACAAATGCAACAATTGAAGCAACAGGAAAAAAATCATATCGAGCACTTCCAACAGAAGACATTTGACTTATCAAATCCGACGTGAGAAACTGATTCTTGCCTTTTACTTTTTTTTTCCTTCCGTTTTTATCTCTCGTTACTACATGAACAAGCAAATATTAATATCTGGCTTTTATCAACTGTCAGTGAAAAAAAAGAACAGAAATGATTAATAATAGAAAAGTGTTCAGCTCTGGGCTACTCTTTATTTCATTAAAACAAATATTTACATGAGAATACAAACAAAAACAAACAAATAATTTTCATTCTATTTTAATATCCGACGAAAGAGTAAAACATGAGGTTCTAAAAAAGCAAGAAACCAAAATAAACATACAGAATATTAATTCCATGTTAATTTCTCACCCGGATTGTGTAACATGTAATGAATCCATCCAGTTGACATCTGCAAGCCTAGAATTCATTTGCAAGTCAATGAACACGAAAACAATCTTATTTGTTTTTATTTTCTACCTAAATTTCTCCATTCAGTTTCGGTGAGTAGATGTGTTTTTGGAAGATTTTGTGCTTGTTCAATTGGTAAAATGACGTGTCGATATTCATAGGATTCATCTTTGTATGTTTCACTATAGTAAATTTCTTTAACGGGCATTTGAACAAGAAGATCGATCTAGAGATAAAGAACATTTTAATATTTATTAATCATAACAAACAAACAGGCAGACAAACAAACAAAAAAAGAAAAGAAAAGAAATAAGAGATTAGCTTTGTTTTCATTTTGAATAGAAATGAGATTATGACATTTGAGCAAGATTCAAAGAAAAGTACACGATGACTTCGACATTTGTTTCGATTTAGGTGATAATACCGCTCGTACAGCATCATCAAATACTTGTTTGAGACCTTTTTGTGTCAATGCTGAACATTCAACATATTTGAAAGCTCGAATTTTTTTACATAAACGTTGACCTTGTTCACGTTTGATTGCTTGAATATTTTGTTTTTGTAATTGATTGACATATTCACGATCTTCGCGAAGATCAATTTTTGTTCCACAAAGAATAACTGGCTTATCGGGACAATGATGTCGAATTTCTGGTATCCATTTACTTGTTATATTCGTAAATGATGTTGGACTAACAACGCTAAAACAAAGAACGAATACATCCGTTTGCGGATATGATAATGGTCGAAGACGATCATAATCTTCTTGACCAGCTGTATCCCAAAGACCTAACGAAACTTTAACATTATCAACAATCATATTCGACGTATAATTATCGAAACTAAATATAAACGAACAAAATTTTGTGTACAAAAACAATATGTTTACATACACTGTTGGTATATATTCTTCGGGAAATGTATTGCTTGTAAATGAGATTAACATACATGTTTTGCCAACAGTACCATCTCCGACAATGACCAATTTAATTGGTACACTTTGATGAGAATTGATTTTATTTGCCATGAAACGACTTAATGCCAGTAGCAGGCGTCGTCCGATCGATTCAAGCTAAAGGCAAGGTCGGATCGATCGATTGATTTTTTTTTCTGGTCAGAATTATTGGATACGTATATGCTGTTCTTATTCTTATTCTTCTTATCGTATTGTATCGAGATAGATCAAGTGAACTACCAATGAGAATCAATCAAGTGCATAACGAAAGACAATATACTATTGGAATTTATTCGTCCAATCAAATATCCATTGGATCATCTGAGTTTTCATATTTCAATCAGCTGCTTTTTGAATTAAATATTTTTGAAAAACAAGTATTCGACTGACTTTCTCTTACTAACGAAGTCGTTTTTTTCTCCCTGAGTATTTATTCAAGTTGTACGTTTTCTATGTTTTCGTCATTGATAACAACAGTTTTCTTATCAACATAATATAACTTACTTTGACTTTTTTTTATTTCGTCACACATTAAAAGGAAAAAAAACATAAACGTTAACTATGGAGTATCGAACAATAACAAACGAAGAAAATGACACAATTGATCTGCCATCATTGACCCCTTTTATTCATTTTGAAAATGAAGATGATCCTGATAACAATGAACAAGGTAAAGAGAGAATGAGAGACATCCATAGGAATTGATTAATTCATTATATTTTTCAGCGTCCCAATGGAGCCACCAGAAAGATCTCGATGATTTCTTCATACGAATCTATCAATATCATCAACGACATGGCTTCTTCTGTATTGTTCTTTCGGAATTCTTTGCTCTTGTGTAAGTTCAATGAGTCTTAAAATATGTGCGTAATGCATTAATGTTCTTTTTTTCTTAATTCTAGACAATTTTTATTCATTATTTCATTTACTCTTCTTCTCGTTCAATGTGTTGATTACGACCTTCTCTTTCATTCATCTATCTACACAAGAAATACAACAGATAAAATTCAGATTTATCAAATCATTCGTTCGCCTAAGCAATGTCTTAAGAAGTAATTACATAATCACATGATCAACTTTCGCAATCCTCTTTTCTCTTCCTTCAGAATGTCACTTCTAACGTTCTTAAGTTTGATATTTGCGATTGTCTATTGGTTCTATCAATTCTTGCGTGCTGTTTATAATATTTTTACATTCTATTCCATTCGAGCATTCTATGATCAAGTTCTTGATATTAAACCGGTAGAAAATCACTTGTTTATCTTTTGACGAACTAGGCCTTTGTTTTCTTTCAAACTTAGAGTGAATTAATGAATATGACTTGGCATGAAGTTCAACAGCGTTTATTAATCGCTCAACAAACACATCATATCTGCATACATAAATCAAATCTAACTGAATTAGATATTCATAATCGTTTATTACGTTTTAAAAACTACGAAATAGCTTTGGTTAATAAAGGTATTCTACCACCGAGAATACATTTACCATTCATTGGAGACGTGTAAGTCGAAGAACAAGTTCATGTTTAGAATATTTTTCTTTCTCGATTTAACTTAGAATTTCGTTTACGAATGGATTTAAATTCAATTTACGTTTGATACTTTTTTGTAAGTGTGAAATGATTTTTAATTGCAAATAGATTTCGATTGACGAGAGAAATTTAGGGGGACCGTATGCACCATTTGATCAACGATGGCATTTAAGACAAGAATATAAAGTATTTAGTCGACGAGCAGCTCTTGCTCAACAGTAGGTTTCATTTCTTCATCATTTCTTCGTGATTGAATCGATACGATTTAGATTATCAAATTTTATTCTTCTCTACGGTCTCATCAATCTTCTCCTATCACCATTTATTTTCATTTGGCAAGTGTTAAATCTATTTTATGGTTATACTGAAGTAAGAATTTTGAAAGTAATAGCAACTCATCGAATGAAATCTTAGATAATTCGACGTGAACCCGGTGTTTTGGGCAGCCGTCGTTGGAGTAATTACGGTCGAATGTATCTACGACATTTCAATGAACTTGATCATTCATTACATCAACGACTTAATCGTGGCTATCAACCAGCCAAAGCCTACATGTCATCATTTATCAATTACAGTCTCGTTGAAGTCGCAAAGTTCGAATATTTTCCTCTTGTTCTCATTCGAAAACGAGATTCTTTCGTGTAGATTTGTTAGTTTTGCATGCGCTTCGATTCTTGCTGTGTTAATTCTCTTGACACTTTATGATGAAGATGTGCTCAAAGTCGAACATATGTTGACATTGATGACAAGTCTTGGTGTTGTACTCGGCGTTTGTCGATCATTAATTCCGGATGAAGTACAAATTTGAAAAAAAAAACAAAACGATCTATTCAAATGTAATCTTCTCTTTTTCAGAACGCAGTTATCGATCCGGAAGAAAAACTTCAGCTTGTTCTCGCACAAGTTCACTATCAGCCCGATTCATGGAAAGATCATGCTCATACAGATTATGTTCAAGCTGAATTTGGACAAATGTTTCAATTGAAATATGTAAATTCAATGTTGTCGATTTTCGTTGAAGATGTATTTTTGTTTTATTACGTAGGTGTACTTTTTGGAAGAATTATTAAGTCCATTTATCACTCCGCTTGTGCTCTGCTTTCAATTTCGTCGACGATCTTTGCAAATAATTGATTTCTTCAGAAATTATACAGTCGATGTTCAGGGAGTTGGCGATGTTTGCAGTTTTGCTCAATTAGATGTTGCTAAAAATGGAGATTTGAAAGTAAAAAACAAACAAAAAAGAAAAGATTTAACTCGAGAATTTCTTTTCCAGTGGTTTGCACCTGTTCGAGCGAAAGCAAACAACGAGACCGGCATAATGAATGATGGCAAATTAGAATTATCATTAATGCATTTCCATCATACAAATCCCAAATGGCAAATGCCAAAACAAAGCGAAGCTTACCTAGAAAAAATCCAAGAACGAGGTATTTGATTTGTCTGAACAAACAAAGAAAAACAATTGTTCGATTTAGCTGTAGAAAATCTACAATCATCATCGATTCTTCAGCAATCTGTTCATCAAATGCAACAGAGCTTTCACAATACTTCAACATCACCAAGTTCGAAATTCGAATTCTCATTCAAATCGATCTTATTTTTCATTTTAGCTACATTTTCGTCATTACATAATTCAAGTATTCCGAATGAACGAATGCATACCCTTGTCAACACATCGCATCCAATGACACAGAGCAAATCGGATATACCCAATCGAAGTCTAGCACAATTCGGTGTCCTTTCTAGACTTCATTCACAAGTTTTCAATTTACCCGATACAACGTCATTGAGCCGAGGAGCTCCAGAATTCGACATGAATGTTTCGTGTTTATTTATGCACGAAGTAAATCATCTCTCGTTTTTTCCCTCTTTTTTTGAATCAAAATTCAATTTGTTTAGCTTCGACACAAGTACAGACACGGTGAATATGAAACATTAGAACATATCAACGAAGATCAGGATAATAATGATGTGAATAACAGCAACAGTAAATGTTAAAAAGTGAATGGCACGATTGTTTTGTAGAATACGTTCTCGATTGTCAAACGAAAGATTATATTTTGATAAATATTTTATTTTTTTTTAAATTCAAATAAAAACACGTACATATCGAGACTAATTCACCTTTTTTGGTTTATTTATTCATTCGGCTAATGAGTATTAGAAAACGTCAATCCACACACATAAAAACACGCAGAATATCGTGAGCTTTTTAAAAAGGGAGATTAAAAAAAACATTGTGAAGAAAAAGTAAAAAAAAAAACGAGCATTTATTCAAGCAACATAACTGTACATTTTTCTAGAATTAAGAAGAATGAAAATATGAAAAATAATATTTTGCTAACATACCTATCATCCGTTGATCGTGCCAAGTAATCTCGTTCGATAAGATATTCAATTCGTTTCTTAATAAAATTCGGATTAGGCAGAAATCTTGATTTGAGTTGCTGAGTAACCTAAAGCAAAATCGAGAATTGAATTCATCGCAAAAATTCGTTTCAGCCGTACTTCACTGATTAATTGCGTATGAGTACTTGTTCTTCGTGTTTTCATTATTCTGACAATAGCAGCGTCAATAACATGTCTTCGATCATCATCGATTTTATTTCGTGTTTCTTGTCGTTCGGGATCGGTTTCGATTTTAGTCGTAATGGGATTGATTTTAACTCGAAATAATTTCGATGTAAACGAATCATTGACAATGAATCGATCGGTTGATTGAATCTCTTTACATTTCGGTTCTTTCGAAAGTATCCGTTGATTAATTTTACCCATCGATAAGGGTAATAATGCACGTTGAAGATCTTTTTCAGCAATATCTGTTTCTTGAGAAATTTCCTTTTCAAAGAAGAAAAAAAAACAATGAGATTACTCTTCTTTTTTTTATTTCTATTTACTTCGTAAGTCCACGAATCTTTCGTGTTGAATAACATTAAAATCACCATTTGACAAGTCGAAACTTGAAGAGTATGTTTTCGTTCTTTGTTGACTCCTGTCGTTGTCGGTCGACAATCACTGTTATTATCTTCATCATCAACATCTTTCGGTCGACCGAAGAACATTGCAATTAAATCGGCTGAACCTAAATTCGCCTGTAACGTCAATTGTCGACCGTTATGTTTATTCAAATAAAATCGTTGAAAACATTGATACGCTTCTCGAACCGTAGCTGGCAGATTGCATCGATTGTTTCGACTTTGTGTTGGCCAATAGCCTGTTGTCAAAATTCGAACTGTCAAATCCATTCCATTAAAATTCAACTATAGAAAAACAAAACAAGATAAGATCATCGCTTTGAAATCAATTTCAAAACGAACTCCTTGTTGAGTAACAAATAAACGAAATTCGTCGACTGTTGTGTTCGAAAGTGTTATGTCTTTAAACATGCCTTCTAATTTGTATGTAAATTGACAGCCACATTCAGTTTTAAGTCTCGATATCATGTTCTTTTCGGCATCATCCGATGCTGATTTATTTAAAAGTAAACGTTTAGCTAAATGTTGTTTGTAATAACGTTCGAAAACATCTTTCTCTTCGAGATAACGAAATAAAATCATGGCTTTATCAAGAACAATTTCAACTTCTTGATCGCCAAGTTCTTTGTTTCCTTTTTTGAGTTTTTCATCAATAAATAATGATAAATATTCGGGACTATGTTGATTTAAATTAATAAAATATTCGAAATCTGAATTGATGCATTTTTTAAATTTCTAGAAAACAAACGATGAATTCGATAGAAAAATTCAACTATTCGATCAAACCTTGTCATCGAAAAAAGCATTTTTAAGAAAACAATCAAATGTATCTTTTAGATCCAGTAGATCCTAAAAGAAACATAAGAAAATGCAAAATTGAATTGATAAATTTTTTTACTTGAATATATGTAATTGCATTTTTTCCTTCATCTTTATTTTCTGTCACAAGTAATCGACCATGTTCACGTAAATAACTACTCACACATTCGACTATAGTCAAATGACCATGAGGAACATGTTCAAATAGTTTGTACATCATTGCAAGATCATCACATTTATTAAATTTGAGCATATGATAAACACCTGAATTTTCCATCTCGACTATTGTCTTGATATGTTTAGTGAGAAGTTCATCTAAATTTTATGAAATCGGTGAGAAAGTTTGACGTATTTGTAAATCGAACCCTCGAGAACTCGAATGATATGTTCTTCCGTTGATCGATCGAGATAATGTTCAGTTCGGTCAACTTCTTCACGAATACGTGCTGCTACTTTCCGGATATATACAGAGGCACTATTTTCCGCTAATAAATTTTGACTTTCAAGCTAAATTCGAAACGAAAAAAAAACAAAAATCAATCCTTGAAATTACTAATTTTCATCACTTACACGATAGAATTCAGCGGATTGTTGTAGAAATGGTACTTCGAAATCTTCGACATAAACAGATCGATTATCGATTCCTAAGCACATCAGCATTTGACAAGCATTTTTCACTAAACTCCTAGAGGAAAAAAAGAAAGACGATGATGATGATGATGACATACAATCAGTGTAACATTGTGCTTTATCTGATCTTATTATTCGTTCTGTTCACTTGACAGATTTCTTTGTCCTCTTCTATTAACTCATATATATTCTAGTTTAAGATAGACAGCATCGATTGAAAACGAGGGGAAAAAAGAAAGAAAAGACGTTTCTATTTCTCCGCTTGTCTTCTTCCTTTTTTCTTTTCCTTATCGATCTCGCTTTCGAACAAACGATCGGGAAAAGAAAAGAAAATAAGCTTGTTAACAAGGGCAGTCGTTCAACATACAAATCCTGTTTCTATAGAGAACAAACACACTCACTCACACACACACACACATTCATAGTCACATCAAAAGAGAGCAGCAGAAAAATGTTTATCATCTTTTCTCTATTACTTCTTAGTCTATCATCGAATTATCTCTCTGGACAATATTGTTATTCAAATCAATGTTCAGTTCATTCAACATTAACAGGTGATGTTCAAAATTGGGCTTTATTGATACAGAATTATATACTTAAATTAGCATCGGATAGTATGCATCGTGAAGAAACACAAGCCTTTTTTGATCTCGCAGAATATAAAGAAGAAACAAAGTCTGGAGAAACATTAATCGATGAAATGAAGGAGACTTTAGATTCATTTTTCGAGAAAAAACAACGTGCTGCCAATCGAATAGCTGAACATGCACGTGAATTACACGATCGTTTATATCGTTCACGTGAACAACTCTCTTCAACGAATCTTTCTAATCAAACACTATGGAGAAAATCAAATAATTCATTAGGTTTAACTCAACATACGCAATTACTTCATCTCGATAATAATACATATAAAGATGCTGATATACCATTACGTTTACCACCGAATATGACATTTCATCCGCATTTTAAACGCAATGTTAGTTTGACACATAGTGTCGTCAAAATCAGTGATGAAATACCACGAAATAATGTCGAATCGATTTGGACTGTCGAATGGACACATGGTCTCGAGCCTATTTTTCTTAAAAATCGCGAATTAGACGCTGATATACGTTGGCAATATTTCGGTTCTCAAGTCGGTCTCATACGTTTGTATCCAGGCCGAGAATGGGATCAAAATTTTGCTGGTTTCTACAATGATTACGATCCACGTGTTCGTCCGTGGTATATCGGTACGACCAGTGGTCCCAAAGATGTTATTATTATTCTCGATTGTAGTAAATCAATGGAAGACAACGGTAAATTTGCCATTGGCACATCGATTGCAACAGTTATTATCAATACACTCACACGACAGGATTATGTGAATATTATTTGTGCACATGAATCTCATTGGGATCATATTGGTAAATGGCATGTTTATAAAACTGAAGTTCTTAGTTGTCAACAAGATTCAATGGTCAAAGCAACATTAGCATTCAAACGAGATTTAAAAGAAAAATTAGCTAAACTAAAACCAGGTGGAACATCAGAATTTGAGACAGCATTCGATACAGCCTTTGATCTTTTTCAACGTAAACCGAAAACAGCTTGTCAATCGATATTAATTTTCATTACCGATGGTCAAGATACGGATGGTGAAAAAGTTCGATGCGGAGCTGGACAATATACACGTAGTGGTTACGTACCAGGACCGATTTGTAAATATAATTGGACACGTTACTGGTCCATGGTCGAAAAACGACAGCAAACTCAACAACCTGCACGAATCTTTAGTTATCTAGTTAAAGATAACGGACAGATCTTTCCGGGAAAGTTAGCTTGCGAAAACAAGGGACATTTTGCAATTTTAAACGACGGTGAAAATCTAATTAATAAAATGTTTAATTATTTCGATTATCTTTCGAAAGCATCGATCACTATGAACGGCAGTTGGACGACGCAATATATCGATCAATGGGGTCTGGGCATCATGTTAACTTATGCAATACCGGTTGTATCGAATATCGATGGTCGATTACTTGGTGTAGCCGGTGTTGATGTGACGTTAGATGATATTGAACATGTTCTTTCAAGTAAAACCTGGGGTAGTGTTTATGGATTTTTAATAAATCGTCATGATGGCGATGCAATTATTCATCCGGGTTTGAAATCAACGACTATACCTATCGAAGATCCTATTTCGACGCATATAACTCAATTAGAAATGTTCAATAATAAACCGATTGAATTTCAAACGCATCTCCTACCGGAAATGTTAAGCGAAAAAAGTGGCTCATATCGACTGTCGAACGCTTATCGAGCAACAATTCGACGAGAATTCGGCATTGGAACGTATTACTGGTCGCATATTGAAAATACCGATTATATATTTGCATTTAGTTTAGGCGTTTCCGATGAAAAATTTCGTGAAGTTCGTCAACCGAGAAATCTTTCGAATTATGACGAAAGTTTTTTCAATCTCTTGATCGAATACAATAGTACAAAAGCTCGCGAAATTCTACCGGGCAAATTCGAACACATGCAAATCCAAATCAACGACAAAAAATACAAAGATGTTCGCGTCAGTTATCTCTATTCATCGATTATGCTTGCACCACGTGTCTACTGCGATCCAAGTGAATATTTCTACAACGATGATCTCGCACAGAAAACAATCAACGCACATATTTACATCAATCAACGAAGTACAAACAATGATGATGATAAAGGCTGCAGTCAAAAGAATACAACCTTCCATGAGAATACTCGAGCTTATGCACTCATATCTCAACCGATCGAACGTGTATGGCGACGTCGTCCAGCCGAATTAACCAAGGACATCATTTGGACGTACGTTGGCATGAGAACGGGCGTTTTTCGAACGTATCCAGCACATCGATCCGTGCGTGATTATGATCATACGACACGCGGTTGGTATAACCGAGCTGTTCAATATTACGATCGAACAACAGCATCGATACCTTATCTCGATCTCAGCGGTGGAGGTAAAGTTATAACGATAGCACAAGTTATTTTCGAAGGTATGCCCTCGATTACAAATGAAACTTGTCAGGCAAAAGTCGGACAACGAACAGCAACAACAAAATATCCTGGCGGTTGCCCGTGCTCAACAGGTGCCGATTGTTTATCGGGCTATTGCTATCAAAGTATTGCGCCCGGTCCTGATACGAAACAATTACGTTGTGCAACTGAACGAATCATCGGCGTGACAGGAACGGACATTAGTTACGATTCGTTTCATTCGAAAATTATGAAACGTATGGCTGCATCGGATGGACGTCGTTCTTGTGATTCGACATATCCTTGTCCATCGAACTCATCGAAAGAATGTTCAACACGTTGCTATCTCGTTGATCACGCCGGTTATTTAATTGTCGATCCGGATTTCGATAAAATCTCAGCCTTTCACGAAAGTCTCTACAATACACTGACACTCGGTCATAAGGAAGGCGAAGTCATGGCTGATTTAATCTACAAACACGAGCTGTTTCGACGTGTCGAAACGATTACATTTCAAGGCACATGTCACGTTAGTAAACCATCGGCCAAAGTCACTCTCAAAGGCATACCATCGAATCCCGAAGAACTCGATAATAAATACAAAAACAAAGGTCCTATACCTCAATTTACGAATGAATACGGTTGTATTCAAGATCAAGTTCGTTATCGTCTCGATACATCGAAATTAAAATGGTCCGAACTCATTGTCGGCGAAGTCAATGGGCCTTGTATGAGCGGACAGTATTATGTCACACCGTTGGTAAAAACAAATTTGATACTCGTTGTTATTGAGAATTATCTCGCTGAACGATCGAAATTATTCTATAATTTCAATTGTAAAATTCAGCGGAGTATTGTCGATGCAGGTGCTTTTCGAATTATTAACGGTACATGTGCGCATAAGATCGAAAAACTAACGAGTTTACACGACGATGGCAAATGTCCGGTTTTGAAAAATATCGACATCGAATGTAAATACAATAGTTCGATTCGTACGCGATTAGATTCCGTTTTTTTCTATGTATTTTGTCTGATTTTGAAAATAAAACTTACTTTTCAATAAGTTCACCACGTCGTTCTTTTGCAATCATATCCAATAGGATCTGTCTTAAATGTTCACGTATAGGCGAATATCGTACGACATTATCACGAAATAAAATCAAACCCAAATTGTAAATATGCTCGAGTTTGTATTGAGTCACATAGACTCGATCCATGTACATTAAAATATCACGAATCATAACCATTGCTGTTCGATGATCATTCCACGATGAATTCAATGTCGACAGAAATTGATTATTTAATGAATCGAGTACATCTTGTCGAACTTTATTTATCAAATGATCGGCAACAACTTCACGTGTGCCCATATAAAGTTTTTCACCGTGTTTATGCAACACCATCGTATATGCATTACGATATAATTCTTCGAAACTCAAGCCACTATTGTTCTTTTTCTGTATTTCTTGTATTGCAGTTTTTAATGAATTATTCCAGATATTATTCACGTGTCGATCGTCAACAGGCGTCTACGAAATAAACATAAATTTTATAACAAATTTTTGAGAGCATATTGACATACAACAAATTGCCGTATACGCATTGTTTTACTTTTGATCTTCAATTTTTTATTTATAATATTCGCATCTTATAGTTTAGGAAAGAAGAAAATAATAATAATAATAATATCTAAATCATATTTGAACATGAAATAAACCAATAAAAAAACAAGTTGGTTTTTAATCAAGAAAATCAAAGCTTATCGAATAGATTCAATTTTCAATTGACAAGATACTTTTCCGACTTGAAATCTCAATCGCAATTTGAAATGTTCGATTTCAATAGATGTCACACGTGTTCATTGAAAAATTATTCGATTGATTGACTCGAATAAACCAATAAAATATTCAATCTTTTGTTCAGATTATATAAAAATTTTTCAAGTAAATATAAGAATTTTTCTTTTCTTGTGTTGATTGCTTACTTCAAGTGAGATATGAAACCTTAGAATCAACGTTTCATTCGCATTCTAGATTTTCAATTGATGGGCAAGTGCAAAAGTTGATAGTTTACAATTAAGGTTTCACTTTTTCTTCATCTCGCAAGATTTCAATAGATAGTTTGTTTGAAACCTGTTTACGATATTTGACAGATGGAAACGAATTTTTTCTCTCTCGTTTGCTTCATCATCTTTATCATTTTTATTTTATTTTAAGAGTAAATGAGTACAAAGGAAAGAATAATGACGGAAGAACGCAAGTGGGTGCTTAGATGAAGAGAAAAAAAAAAAGAAAGAAAACTGTCTCGTTAGAGAAAATCATGTAAGTAAAAAAAATAAAAAAAAAGGAAAAAAAAGAAGAAGAAGAAGAGGAGAGATGATAAGCTCAAGACCCTATCGTTCGCATCGATCTATCCTCCGGAGAAAGAGAAGAAAAAAGAAAGAAAGGAAGAGTCAAGTGTGCAGAGTGGAAATGCGTAGTCTTGTTCTCTATTTTTCAAGGTTACTTTCGTCATTATTTGGTCTTCAAGACAACAACACACAACAAAAAGAAGAAAAAAAGTCAATAAAACGTATTTAGTCCTTGTTTTCTCGTTCCTTTATTCGAAATTAATAAACAATTCGAGTCTTCAGCCTCTTTCTTTTCAATTAGATATATCAACTTAAAGAAGAAAAACATGCATTTGCACAGGTTATACACGGGACAGGAACAGTTTGCCATCGTCATCAGTGAAGAACATACATCTTTACATTGCCTACGTCATTTGTTCGAAATCAGTCAAGCATAATACATATGAAGAAAGTGTCTCTTTTCTCTTCTCGTCTTCGTCATTTTTCTCGAAGAAAATATATTACACAGTAGGCATTAAAATAAGAATTTAAATAAAACACGGAAGCGAATTGCAAAGATATCGTATTCGGATAGATTTCTCTATGGACGGACGCTCTTCTTCTTTTTCTTCTTCTTCTTTTTTTCCTTTTTTTTTTAAAGGTTTTTATATATATTTGAAAATATGTCGTTTCTATTGCGCGAGCTTTGACAAATTGTGGCATGCTGCCTGTTTGTTTTCTCTTCCTTGTAATAAGTCTTTTTCTCTTGCATTCTCGGTTTTTTTTCTTTTCTTTTCTCATACGCTCCTAACTCATTCTCGATCTCTTTTTTCCCTTCATTCTTTTGTTGAAACGAACACACCGTGGCAGCAAAAAGTTCTACGTATTATTAACACATCACTCCTTTCTTTTTTTTCTTCTCCTTCTTCTTCTTCTTCTTCTTCTTCTTCTTCTTTTTTCTTCTCTTAATGTAAGGCAGTTTTTTTCTTCTGTCATCAACATTGTTTGAACTACGTTGCTGCTTATTCGATGGGTGAGAGACAATTTCTTTCTTGTTTATGAATGAATGAATGAAAAGACAGGGAGAGAGAGAGAGAGGGAGAAAAGGAGAAAAAAAAACCGAGCCCAAATGAGGACAAATATATGTATGTGTGTGTGCATAAGTTTTTTTTTTATTTCTTCATTTTTTTCTTCTTCTTCTTCTTCTTTTTTTTCAACATTCATTTATAGAAGAAGAGAAAAAAGATTCGATTCTTGACAAGACAGGTCAGAATGGCATCGAAATTATTAGTTTACTATATTTTCGTTGAAACATTTTAACGAAACGGTATATAGGACGAGTATTATTTGTATTAGAGCTCAAATTATGATCGATGAAGATAGGGTACTTGATCCATTTTTTTTCTTGTCCACTATTTCTTCCACTTGAACAAGTATACTCCATTGTCGTTACAATATAGCACAACAAGTATTGTCGTCATTGTGATGTCCCTAGAGGCGAACGTTTTTTTTCTTCTTCTTCGTTTTTCTTCTATTTGAACTATCATATATGTATGGAGGGACTAAAAACACTGTTTTATTTGGTCAATTCTACTTGCTATATCTTTCTGTCTCCTTTGTATTGCACACCTTAGGGAGTATACTGCTGGTATCTCATTGTCGTTTCATGCTTGCATGCATGGCGAACACAAGCATGAGATGCTTATTCGGAAATGAACATGTTATTAAAGAAAAGAAAAAAAAAATTCTTTTTTTTCTTTTTTTTCACTGTTGAATAGCTAGTCAGTCATCCGACACTAGACTTTTCACACCGTGATACATCCACTCATCTCTCTCTCACACACACACACACAAGCATACAAAACCATGCATACAATGGCAATAGTGATGACGACTGTTTTACCACGATGTTGTAGTATCCAGTTTTTCTTTTTCTTTCTTTCTTCCTGCCTTTCTTTTTTTTCTTCTTATTCTTCTTCTTCTTTTCTCTTTGTTTCATTTGATTATTCTACAGTAATGTCAGTAGTACTGCTTCTGCTACACTAGAAGAAAAAAAAGTTTCATGATGAGAATAGAAAAGGAGCAGAAGGGGAGAGAAGGAGAAGAAAAAGAAGAAGAAGAATATTTTCCATCTTTTGCTCTTTCGCGTTCGGTACTGCACTATCGGTTCTTTGTTTAGGCAAAGAAAGAAGCGACAAGAGCGATAAAAGAAAAAAAAAACGAAGGAAAATTGAGACATCTCAATGCGCGAGCGAGAACGAGCACATAGTGGGTTAGCATAGAGATGTTGTTTTTTACGCATCTGTTATTATTGTTGTTGTTATTCTTCATGTTTCACGTGATGTAGACTTGCAATAGTTCTTTACTGTTCATAAAATCTCGTTGAAATACGAAGGATGTTTGAATATACATGCATTTCTAGATAAATGTAGATGATATATAGGAATGAAAAATACAAAAAAAGCCAAATCGGCTGCAACAGTATCCATGACTGCGACACAAGAATCAACATCTATTGACAATACTGGTATGACGAATTTTCGTTTTGTTTTTTTTCCTTGATTTTGTTTTGTCTAAACTCATTAGTTTTTAGTTGATAATGGAATGGAAAGTGAAACATTACCATCAACAACAACAACAACAACAATGTTACTACACACGAACGATTATCAACAACAATCACAATCACCAGCATCTTCATCAGATACTCCTATGAACCAATTTTCTGATGTCTATCCATCACGACAGTCAACACAAACAAATAACAATAATAATAATAATAATAGCAAAACAAATAAAAGAAAATTAGATGAAATTGCTGATCCAACAGCAGCAGAATTCGATGGGTCTTATTCATTGAAACCACCGAAAATTGATCAAAATGAACCTGAAAGATCACTCAGCAGAACAGGAACTCGTATGTTACTAATCATGACTAAGACTAAGCAAAAAAAAAGAGAGAAAATATCCAATTCATTTAGCTCTATCCAACGGTCCCCAAGCTCCTTCAACACCATCACGAAATGGTAATGATACCGGTTCAGCTTCATATGAATTTGCTCCACCTTCAAGTACTACGCCCAATTCATCTGCACTTACAAGACAAACACCACCGCTGCCACCACCACCGACAGGATCTTATATGTGTCTGTCACCTCGTAGTCAATATAATACGAGCAATGATAGTTCATTTGTACAAGCAAGTAATCAAGTATTTGTATTTACAACACAAATAGCGAATGAAGCTGCTGAATCTGTATTAAAAAATGAACATCCAAATATAATTGAATATCACAAATCATTGCCAAGCACAGCTCAATTTTTGTCTGTAAGTTCTCTTTTTTTTTCTCCGTTGATCTAATGACATAAAATGAAAAGAATAGAGAGCAATGTCATTTAAATGATTGAAAAACTCCTGGGAAATGTTTGTAATTGAGTAGAAAAAAAAATGCTGGATAGATGTACTATTAGAAATCCCCATTGGAATATCTGATACAGTCAATCGATTATATTATGATTATTTCTTTGTTTCATTGTAGTCTCTTTCGAATAACAATCATAATTCTTTAATGGGTGGTTCAATGCACATGGATCCACCACCACCCGGATGTCATTCACCTCGAACTATGCAAATGATGATGTCCGGACCGCCACTACCGCCGCCGCCACATCATAATCCTCATTTATCACATCATAATGGTGGTGCTGCCGGTGGTCCGCCATCGAACTGGTCTCATCCTCATTTTCATCCGCAACAACCACCATTTGGTCGTTTAACGCCCGGTTCTGGCGATTTACCACCGCCGAATCATCTTCTACCGCCAGGCTCGATGATGATGAACGGTTCACCATCTCCGCCAGGCATGCGCATGGGCGGTCTGCCGCCAATGCCAGGTATGGGACAATCATTACCCGATGGAATTGAAAATCTTACACCTGAACGAGCGAAACATCGAAAAAATCAATTAGATAAACTACAAGAGATCCGAACGAAAATATCAGGCGGTCGAGGTCGTGGTGGTCGAGGTAAAGCTAATGCAGCCAATGCAGTCAATATGCCACCATCGATGAACGGTGGTCCTCTTGATCCACATCAGCAAATGATGATGATGAACAGTCCACATGGTGTTCCTCCATCACATCATATGATGGGTGGTGGACCACCGCCACCACATATGTTGCCGCCAGGCATGCGAGGACCACCCGATGGAATGATGCTCGATATGAACGGACAGCCGATACCACCGCATGCATATATGAACGGTCCGATGCATCCTGGTTTTCATGGACAATTTGGACCTGGTCCAGGTGATCCATATGGTTCATTTCCGCCGCATCATCCTCAAGTACAAGCTATGCGAGATTGGAATAAAATGCAAATGGAACATTTCGAAGGTAAAACTCAACATATGCGTGGACAACCGCCACCGTATTCTTCGACATCACCATCATCATTAACTCCACCGATGGGTTCAATGCCAGGATCTGGTTTAGGACCGAACGGTAAACTCTTATCGCCTCGAATGGATCCGTCCACAATACCACGTCTATATAAAGTTGGTCAACCTGAAAAATTCATTCCAGATTCTTTGCCATCAGCAAATCGTAAGCTACCTGGTGCTGTCGGTGAAGTACAATTAACAGGATCACCAACACAAATGGAGTATAATGAATTCGGTTTAGAAGGCGAAGAATTAATTATAACGAGACATGTGAATCGAGCTTATCGACCTGGCGGTCCATCATCATCGTCATCGTGTAAAGACGAACCAATGACACCTTCGCAACAACGTTCAACTTCAACACCGAATAATACTCTCAATTCATTGCCATCTGGACAACAGCAAATGTCCGATTCGATACGACATCCACAAAATATGCCCGTTGTCTCGCCACGTTCAGCGAAATTATCTTCAAATAATCATAATCTTTCATCACCATCGATGCTTTCAAATACGAATTCAGCCAAAGATGAACCATTGGATATGAATGGCGATCCAAAAACGCCGATTTCAAATATGGCACCACCACTAAGCAGTATGTTGCAAATGACGAATAGCCTTCAAGCATCGAATTCACCGTACAATTCATCCAAACAATCAATGAACAGTCCCAATCTTGGACATTCATCAAAATCAATGGATCATATGAATCTACCACCACAACATATGCAATTTCAAGTTAGATTCTATTCAAAAAACAAAAAAAATCTATTCTTTTATCTTCTAGAACATGAATCCACATCATCGTATGTTAGGTCCACCTGATTTCAATCCACATCATCCAAATAATCTCCCACCGCCTCATCCTCATATGTACAAAATGATGCCACCGCATCCATCTATGGATCCCAATGGAATGATGATGTCACATCCAGGTAGTTCATTACGTTCAACCAAAAGTCTACCACCATTACCTCCATCAGCCGATCCTATGCAACAACATCTTCATCATTTGCCTCCGCCACATTATGTTAAAATGCATAATATGGAACCAATGATGGGTCCGCCACCTGGTCATCAACAATCACACATGCGTTTTTCTCCAATGATGGACGATAGTTTTAGTATGGGACCACCACCACCACATCATTCACATATGCATCCTCATATGCATTCACATATGCATCCATCTCATTCAATGCATTTAAACGATGGTCGACCGGGCAGCGGTGGACCACCGCCACCACCTCAATCGATTAACAATACATACGTATCAGCAACTATGTCTATTCAACAGTTAAATATTCAAAATCTTGGTCCCAATGGACCGCCAAACGAATTTCAAGCAGGTACCATTCATTATCATGCGCCATCGGGTAATGGTCCTGAGTCTCAACAGCAACAGTTCTCATCCAATGATCCTCAATATTGCTCACAATTTAATGATCTACAAGTACCACCATCAAATCTCGGCGTTGACAGTGGCCAACCACCAACATACTGGTGATTTTTAGAGATTAATATCAAAAGAAAAGAAAAATTTCCGTTATCTCACGTTGTTTGTGAGCACATATCGGTTTTGTTTTGTTTTTTTGCTTTGTTTTGCATTCATTTTGACTATTTATGTCGAGAAGAAAAACTTTCTTTTTCCGAATTTCATCTGTATAAAAACAGCAACAACACCAAAAACCAAAAGAATCTCTTTCTTTCTTTCTTTCTTTCTTTCTTTCTTTCTATCTCTTTCTCTTTTACACATTTCGAGTTCGACTAATTGTATTTTTTTCTTTTCGTTGTTATTATTGATGTTGTTCTCTATTTTTTGCTCTTTCTCGTACATTTCATTCTCACACACCAACATAACACACAACACAATCTTCTGTTTCGACTCTGTCATATACATATGCGTGTGTGTATGTATTTATACGCGTGTGAATTATTAATTCTTTTTTCAAACTAAAATGAAAGATGAAGAAGAAGAAAAAAACGAAATCAAACATCGTCATTTCTGTTGCTTTTTTTAAAAAATCTATGTGTGTGTGCGTACGTGTGATATAAACAAAGAAATATTAATAATAGAACTTGTTAAAAAATACAATGACAAAAGAACTATGTAGATACGTATTATATATTTTTGTTTTTTGTGCCATTTTTAGATCGGCCTATAAACGGACATTTGTCGAGGTCACCATGTCGAATACCGAAGGTAGTCGGTGGCTGAAAAAAAAAACACACATTTGCTTTTGAAATTTGAATGAAATGAAATTCGATGAATTGAAGAGATTTATTTTGAATTTAGATTCTGTTTTGCTTACTTTGTCACATGAAACGAGAATGACAACAGAAACAGAATTAATTTTTTCTCCTGAACGTACAACAACGAGTACGTTTACTGTTTTTTCAAGTAAAAAAGTAAGTGATCATTATTTAAAATCGATCAAATTGTGTTAATTTTATGAATCAGGCCAGTCGAAGGCGTATCGCACTTAATCAACCACCAAAACCAGTTTCGTGTCGAGTTTATCGTTATTTTACACCAGCAGCTTCAAGATTAGCCAATGCTGTTTCAGTTAGTTCGAAAACATTTGGTGAAGGTAAAACAAACAAAAACACACAATAACATTTTCTTGATTTAAAAAAAAAACTTTAATTCAGCTTTGGAAAGTCCATTTTATACAAAATCAGAATCGTCTACGTATTGGGATCAATGTTTTGAACATCTCGAATGTCTTGGTCGTGGTTCATTTGCTGAAGTTTACAAAGTTCGTCATAAAGAAGATAATCAAGTCTATGCAATCAAACGTTCGCTTACTAAATTTCGTGGCAAATCCGATCGGTAAATTATTGATTTACAATCAACAAAAAAAAACCAACAACAATATTTGAATTTGATATTAGTGATGAAAAATTAAAAGAAGTTCGTTTTCATGAAACTCTGGCAACACATCGTAATATTCTCAAGATAATCCATGCTTGGGAAGAACGCGAACGATTGTACATTCAAACTGAACTTTGTCTCGGCAAGTACGATGAAAATGAATCGATTTTTCATTCAAACAAAATCTTCATTTAGTTTGCTGGAATATTCATCCGATCATCAGATAACTCAAACTATGATTTGGCATTTATTATATCAAATAGCTCAAGTATATGATTGATTCGTAAATATTCATAAGAAATTCATTGTTTTTTTGATATTCGAAGGCATTGGATTTTCTTCATTCTTTGTACTATGTTCATATGGACGTAAGTTGATTTTTCTAGGACTGAACTAAACACAAGAAATCATTCTAGGTTAAACCTGAAAATATTCTTATTACAGACGATGGAATTCTCAAACTTTGCGACTTCGGTATTGTACATGATTTACGAAGTGTAGGTCAAACGAATAGACTTTCTATTTTGACTGATTAATTTCTCGTGAGAATATTTCAGTCTTCAACATTAGCACAAGATGGCGATGCACGTTATCTTGCCTTCGAAGTTTTATCAGGAACGATCACGACAGCCGCTGATTTATTCAGTCTCGGGTTAGCTGCATTAGAATTGCTAAGCGATTTCGATTTGCCAATCAATGGTGATCTTTGGACAGATATCCGAGAATTACGTTTACCTGTAGAAATCATGAATTGTCTAACTGATAGTCGTTTAAAAGAACTACTTTTTCGAATGATTAATTCGAATTATAAACAACGACCAACAGCCAAAGATGTTTTGGATAATCCGATTATTCGAGATGAAGTAAAGTTTTTTTCTTGTTTATTCTCAATTAAAAAGAAATAAACTCTTCAATCTAGATTTGCCATATTGTTTCGCCATTTGCAATATCTACTAGTCAAGTATGATATAGTTTTTTTTTAAAAAAAACTGAAAATCAACGAATTTTATTTTATCTAGAGCAATGAAAATAGTTCACCGAGTAGTCATGGCTGTCATACGCCGACAAAGAAAGCGAAACGACCGCCGAATTACGGCGGTTATCATGATGAACATTCGGATGGTTTGTGTTCTTTTTTTTTGTTTCATATTTGAAAATTCTTTTCTTTTTGTTTTACAGAAGAAGTCGTTCATCATCATTCGCAACTGTGAGTGTTTTCTAACGAATTATTATTTGAATTCAAATGTCTACATTTAGAACTCCACCACCAAGACCAGTCACGACCGATCCACTTCGAGTTCGTCTATTTCCAAATGATTCAGATGAAGATATTCAAATTCAAGAAATTCCAATGTACGATCAATTTTCTTTTTTATCACAAAAAAAACCCAAAATAACTCTTCGTTTTTTTCTTCTAGTCGAAGATCTCCAGTCAAATTCAAATTCGACAGTAGTGAAGCCGAAGATTGAATAAATCTCTCCATGTAAATCTTGGTTTTCTCTCTCTCTCACTCATTTTGTTGTTGTTATTATTTACTTCAAATACATTGATGAAAATATTGATATCTATTAATCTATCTGAACTGGATAGAATAAAATTTCGAAAGAATTTTTACAAAAAACAAACAAACAAACAAGATTCAATCGTGCTCTTCTTCGAGGATGACATACGTTCGTTCTTTGAGTATTTGACCACCGAGATGTTTTTGAAAGAATTGACGTTGATATAAAAGAAAATCGTTGTAGATTTTTGGATCGTCTTCGAAATAATGTGTCACATCGGGATAGACCTTTCGAAGGAAAGAAAACGATAATTTTACAAACTAAATATTAATGTTTAATTTCGTACTTTGAAATCATATTGAACACGAGAAGTAGTTAAAGATTTAGCTAATGTTGCTGAATGTTTGAAATGTACAATTTCTTAAAAAATCGAAGAAACAATGCAAGATTTTAAAATGAAATCAATTCTTTTCGCTTACCATCGGCAGTACCGTGGACAATAGCTATACTTTTATTCTCAAAATTGGTTCGATATGACTGAAAGACAAAGAAATGTGATTTGTTTTGTGTTTTCGCTTGTTCTTACGGATTTTGGATTTATTTTTAACCCATGTATTCGCTCGCTATATGTTGCATCTGAAGAAAGAAAACATTCAGATAAAAGAACATCTATAAACGATAACTGACAGTAATGTGAGAGATCATTGACAGGTGATCGAAGAAATGCACATTGATATTCATCACTTTCGCCTAATACTTTCATTGCAATGACCGCAGCTGGTCCCTGAAATCGAAGATTGAGCAAATATTTTGCATAGAAAAACAATCGATTTACATCAGCTTTAAGTCCGAATCTTGTTTCATTTAAAGTACCATAGAATTTCGATTGATTTGACTTTAAATATCTGAGGAAAAAAAACAACAAATCATTGATTTTGCATTCACAAATTATTGATATCTTTCTTTTTCATACTTAGCAAGTTGAACATAATCTTTATATTGTCTTTCAAACCAATTTTGATAATTATTTTTCCAGTAATTCTCATCTTGACCTGTACTACCATGAGAATCGAATAGAACAATACCGATTTGATCTTCGACAACTTGAATATATCTGTAAGACAAAAGAATAACTCTTAGTTTGTTGTCTCATCGATTGATTTACTCGGCTAGTGGAAGAATGAATCTTTTATTTACACGGTGATCAGCTAATCTATCATTGATAAGAACAAGAACTGGATAGGATGCAATCGTTCGATTAGGACTGTAATCAGCAGGTAGAATAATCATTCCATGACCGACTAAGAAAAATTTTTTTAAAAGACAATGATTTCAATTTTGTTCTACCAGGAGTTTTGCTATCTAATGGAACAGAAAAGAAGTCAATATAAGGCATCAATCGTTTATCCGTCCAATTTCGAAACTCTTGATTGTCGTTAATCAAAGCTAAACGATAAGAAGAAGAAAAAAACAGATAAACAAATTAAAATTCATTTGAAATCTACTGAGATTTGTTGTAGTATTAAATAAGATCGAATAGGGCACGGATGGGCCAAGACATTCTAATATATAATAATTTCCATATTCTTGACTGAATTGTGCGTTAACAAAACCACAAGAGAGATTACAAGATAGACAATCGGTTGATGAATAATTCCATCTAATATTAAAATTCATGTAGAACAAAAACACAACAACCGAGAATCTCTTTTGTTTTTACCGAAAAAGTTGCCGTTCATATGAATTATTTCGAAATGAGCCCGTAAAATAGACGTGTCCGTAATTATCCACATGACGAATTTCATCGGCAATAATCTCTTCCGATGATCGACCATCGATTTGTGGATACTAAACAACAACAAAAGGCTCATTTTCTCTATTCAAACAAATGTTTACAGTTTGATTGAAATAAATTCTCATAACTCGTGGATAACTTTTCGATTGAAACCGAATTAAATAAATATATGTTCCCGAAAAATGAAAATATGGTTTAAAATGTCTTGCTAACAGAAATCCTCGTTTAGTTTCTTCGACGTACGAATTTTTCACGGTAATTTGGTCGTTAAAAATCTCATATAATTGAACAACTAAATAATTTCCTCGACGATTGCCATAGACAATCGAAAATGATTTGTCATTATACCAAACAAAATGATGAATATAAACTAAAGATTTCTTACTAAACAAAAAAAAACGAAATGCAAATTGTATTTCGATGATCAATTACTTCAATGGTCGGGGTATTTTCAAGAGTTTTTTCGTTTGAATACTGTAAATATATGCATCGAGTGTTGGAATTGTTTCGTTATATTTTGGATACGGGATTGAATATTTATCTGCATCATCGAAAGCAAAATCGTATCTTAGAAAATGACTTTTTGATAGATTTGATAGATTGATTTTAATAAATGCTAAATGAGTATCAGTTGGCGACCAGAAAAGAAGTTTATAGTCATTGAATATTTCGTATTCATAAATCCATTCGATAAGACCATTATGAATCGTATTTTGATTACCATCGAATGTTATTTGAATAGAATCTCTTATTCTCGTATCATAAATATAAACATTAAAATTCGATACAAATGCCTAAAAACATCAAAGTTATATCCGATTTCAAAAAAATCCATTTGAATACAAAAAATTCGTCCGAATGAGAATACACAATACTGGATATTGGTAATGTTTGTTGATCGATTAATTTCTTTTTCTCGTAGAGATTGTATTGATAGACGTTATAATACGGATGAGTCTAGTTAAATATCGAGAGAAAAAAAACGTTATATCGATTAATTATTGACAATACTTTTTCTTTTCGAATTGGTATGAGAATAAATCGTGCCGATGGTGAAACAATGCCTTCATCGACGGATTCATCTTGTATAAGATCTCGTGCGAATACTAATTCTTTGCTCAACCGATGGCAATCATAAATCCAAATGGAATTATTCTCATCCGAAAATGAAAAATATCTGTCCGATATCCATGTACCATTCCAGCTGAATGAAATAAAAAGCAATTTCGAAATGAAACAAACAATCTGCATATTCAAATTTACGATTTCGGTAATTTGATTTTATGTAGATCGTCTTCGTGTATGGCGATCGGCAAATTAGGAGTATCGATTTGTTCTATATCGAAAAACATGAAATAAGAAGAAAAACAAACAATGATATCTCGATGTCATACTGTCTCTTGTCGCTAGAATTGCACCGCCAATAAGCAAACAAATGAATATTATGACAATAAATGCAATGCCGAGACCTTTCCAATTTTGTTTTTTGCTCGTACCACCAACTAATTCCTGTAGAGATACGAATTTATAGTTGAAATAGTCAACGATTTCGAAAAATAAAAGCTTATCAAATGTTTCTCCACTAGCTCACCACACAAAACGAACAAAAACCTAGACCATTCGATTGCTGTTCTTCGTCCTCGTCCTGTTGTTGCTGCTGCTGCTGTGGTGAAAACATCAATAAGAAAATTATCAGTCAACAAGAGTTCGGTTATCCAACGATTATTTCATCTTGATGAAACAAGAAAGTTTTCTTTACGCATTTCTACGATATTCTCTCTCTCTCTCTCGTTCGTCGTTTTCCTTTTTACTTATGCTTGTCGGATCCAATGATGATATCATTAATAGAGTGTTGAATGACATCAAAGATAATCAGGTTGAAATACTACTGAGCACAAGATAACTTACTTAACTTACTTGAAATCGAATTTGACTCGTCATCAATGAATTCGTTACAATAGCAAATGATTTTCCTACTTGATCTTATCGATACGCAAGATTGATCATGAATGAAATTTTCTTCTTCCTTTTGCTTACCCAAATATATGCATTCGGCTGGTATTCTGACATATGTTGCATTGCTGAGAAAATGAAACTTACTCAACAAAATGAAGGAATGATGTGTCAAACACATTTTGCTCGTCATTTATTTATTGATTGATGTGCTTTATGCACATTTCTTCTTCTTTTCGCCTACAAACACGATTTTCCTCTCATCGTCTTCGCCTTTTTTTAGATCTAATACTTCACTAAACAAATAAAAGTCAATTGTCAATTTATTATTCTTGACATCGATAGCTATTTGATCCTCAAGACTATCGTCAATGAAGAAAAAAAAAGAAGAAGCAAAAAATAAGATCTATCATATCAATTCGAGATTCTCTTTCACTTACAGTTAGAATACATATGCCAAATAAAAAATCACGCATACAACTCGACATTGTACTCAATGTTTTCTCCTACGAGAGAGATCTTATCGATAATGATGTTTAAAACGAAAGAAACAAGAAAATCTCGAGCCTGTTCGCATATGATTATTTGAATCATTAAAATAAATCATGTTTTTCTCTTGTAACTATGGCAAAAACTTCTCTCTCTTTTATTGTATTTTAATTAAAAGAGAATTTAATGAATTAATACAAGATAAATAGACAGAAGAACATCTGATATTGATTACGAATAGTAATTTGTTTATTTTAGTACCATCGTTTTTCTTTTCAGTTATACAACAACAGTAATAGCAGAAAAAAAATACTAAGCAAAAGTTTTATAGTTTACAGACAAATAATCTAATAGTCAATGATCACGCACTGCTTCGATGTAAAGCAAAAGACTTCTCAGCTTTTTTTTTCTCCTTGAAGATTATCACGAAATGTTGTTTACATTTAAATTACGCGTCCATTTAGTCTCTAAACTCTTGTCCTGTCTTTGTGATCACGTGATCGTTTGACCTTATAGAAATAAAAGTGCAACAACATGACCGAATCACTTCACTTTTAACAGGTATTCATCAATTAGAATGATTAGTATGTCTAGTTAACCTACCTGTTCGACAAACGCGTTCGCTTTTTCGCTCATAATTGAGAACAAAAAAAGAGAAATGAGCCTAGACTTTCAATTGTCTATCGAGCGTTAATATGTTAGACAAGACAATAACATCACATCAAATCGTTCCAGAGAAAATCTGAACATGTAACAACATAGATGATGAGATTTCTCTCTTTTTTTTCTCCGTTCTTTTGTTCTTTGCCAGAACAGAAAAAATGACGATGCTTATTATCCAAAAGCTAATCTCATCGGGATAGTCACGTACATGAAAAACGCACTCTAACAGACAAAAGAACTTGTTTCGAAGTTTTCTTCTTCTTCTTTTTAAACATTCTCTATCTTCGATAAATTGCTTATGCAGCCCTTTCGTGACATGTAAAACACAGGTTCATTAATAGAGAAAAAGAAAACCAAATCAAAAATCATTCGAGCACAATTTTTTTCTCTTACATATTTATAGATTAATTATGAAGACGAATGTCAAGAATAAATATATTTTGTTTAATACAAGAATACAATAATAGACACTATATACGTACGTACTTTACTAAACAACATAAATAGAGAATAAATATGCGTAGAATAAACGAACAGAATCACCGTACAAACCATTCACTCTCAACGCACACACACATACACACATACACACACAGAGTTTGATTTTATTTTCGTTGGCAAATCTATTGTTTATCATCAAGTTCACCTTCGTCAGAATTAACTGTTTCTAAAATGCTGACTGTACGTGAAAGATACTTTTCACTTGATGATCGTGTTGCATGATTGCCCGAATAGCTTTGTATGCGTTTTCTTGCTCGTGGTGTTGCTAATGACGATTGACGTGCTAATTGTGAAACAGTTCGTTTGGGATAGTATAATTTCGCATCGGAAACCATGCGAACAAACATAGGACGTGGCCGTTTATCTTTCAATAGATTTGTTATTGGTTTATCGAAAGTTACATGATGATTTGGCGTGACTGTCGTAATTGTATTTGACTAGAACGAGAAAATTGAAAAATCAAACAAGAATAAAAAACAAAACACATTGATTTACTCGAGCCTTGGCTGTGTCTGGTTGTTCTTCAACTGGATTTGTTTGTTCGACAGCAACGTTTTCTTGTTCCGTGTTATTTGTTAAATTCGCTGTTTGTTTAGCAGCTGCATCGAGTGAATCATTGGATGATGATTGTCGTCCGCTACGTTGAGCACGATAATCTTCAAGAACCTTATTGGCGTGATCTTGAATGGTTTTAAAAGCGACACGCATATCATCGACAGTCGGATATTTAGCACAAACAGCAAAACGTATGATATAAATCTCATTGACCATCGATGGAACCATATGAATAAGACCCGAATCGTTCAATGAAAGAAGTAGCTTTTGACTTAATTTATTACTACCCTGAAGGAAAAACGAAGAGATAAAACAGAAAAAAACGAGAGAGTAGATTTTCTCGGTGTCAAATTACTTTTAAACGAAAACACACGAGACCTAATGTCACATCACCAATGATTTCAAAACGATTGTCTTGAGCAATTAATGATGCAAAGATTTTCGCCAAACGACAATGCTAAAGACAAAGACGAACGTTTCTTTTTAATTGAATTCGAAAACAACAACAATACTTCGCGAATATAATGTCGGAGACCTTCGATACCGTAACTTCGAATAGCAAACCAAAGTTTAAGCGAACGAAATCGTCGACTTAATGCCACACCCCAATGCTAAAGAATCAGAATTGAATTCATGACAGTTATTCAATTATTTACATACACGATAATCAACTGCTTTCTGAGCGTGTTTATGTTGAAGATAGAGTGGATCGACCGACATTGCGTTAATCAAAGCAAATTTATCTCGAACCCTAGATTAAGAAAATCAATTCAATATTCTTTTTATAGAATAAAAGTCAAACAAACCAAAAACATGAACAATCAAAATTCATCAACAGCCATTTATTCGGATTTGTATTAAACGAATCTGCAAACTAAGATCATAACAAATCAGATTTATTCTCTCTTCTCGTTCATAGAATTCAAATAAAACCTACATGTAAACCTTTCATGATATATCGATATTCTTCACAAATAAAAGCACTGCCTGCATAAGCTCCATCGACATGAAACCAGAGTTTTTCACGTTGACAAATTTCACCGATTTCTTCGAGATTATCATACGAACAACAGGATGTCGTTCCTAATGTACCCGAAACGAGAAATGGTATTAAGCCTTTTTCTTTATCGGCACGAATCGCTTCTTCTAATGTTTTTCCGCGTAAAGAAAAATGTTCATCAACAGGCAATTGTCGAACACGAACCATACAAATCAAACCAGCTTTTTCAACACACGAATGCGCCTAAACACAAGAAACACGAACTTATCAATCAAAATCATTTCGTATTTTCATATACAAGCTTCGATGTATAGCAAACTAATCGAGCTAAAATCTGTCCATCTTCCATCAATGGATCTGCCAGACGTTTACTTGTTATTTTCTTTGTACGTGCTGCTAACATAGCCACAAGAATACATTCACTTGCCGAACCCTATTCGAAAATATTCTTATTGTTTGTTTTCTCGAAAATGAAATCTGTTTACGAGAAGAACTCCACCACCAATATGTCGTGATTGTTTCGTTTCGCCATTGCTCATTGTTTCGTGTAGATTATCGTCATTTGTTTCTTCATCACTTTCGGGTAATTCTTCTTCTTCTTCATCGTCACTATCTTTATTATCACGACTCGGATCGAACGGAAGAAAATCTGTGGGTAAGGACATCATTCGACCTATGAAATTAAACATTCAAACAAACAAAAAAAAACTATTTCGCATAATCAAAACTCATCGTTCCTACCGATCCAATCGAGCATAATAGTTTCTAATTCAGTACATGCAGGACTTGCTGCCCATGAAAATCCGACAATGCCTAGGCCAGCTGAAAGCATATCGCCAAGTATCGATGGATAACTATTACCGGCTGGAAAATAAGCATGAAAACGTGGATGTTGCCAATGTGTTATTCCCGGCATAATGGCTTGTTCGACATCTTTCATGATATCGTCCCATTTTTCACCTGTTTCAGGCGCATTTTTCGGTAACATCGGTCGCAAATAACCTGGTTCGACTTCCGGTGTTACACGACGTTCTCTTTTTTTATATCAAAGCAAAACAAAAAACTAATAAACTCATCGTTTATTTTCGATATTGAATCGTACCTGATATGTTTAAGATAATCGGCAATGTAATCGATCATTTCTTTTCCTCGTCGACGAAATTCTGCATCATCCATGCCGGGAACAGACGAAATTGATTCATAATGAGAATTTTGTAGAAGATTTTTGTCATTTTCATTGATCGTACTACTCAAAAAGCAAAACGTTTTCAAAGCAAACTTGAAAAGAAAGAAAAAAAACGAAAACCATTTTCTTCGAAAACAACGTCTCGGTATAGTCAACTGGCATTGATAGGACGGTTTCGGAGACGAAATCGCAAGTGATGCTTGCGTTACTTCAATCATCGTGTCTATATCGATCGACAACAAATAAACTAACACAATTCCTCAGTACGTTTTTTTTTCTCTTCATCTTCAATCGACAACATCTGTTTGCCAAATATCTCATCCTCGTTAGACAAATTCTAGTGCAAAATTCGTCCTTACGCTTGTTGTTTTTGGTGAGGTAGATCAAGTCTAATTAGATTATCATTGGTTTTAATTGAAATCTGTCGAGATATTCGAGTTGCTGGGCTTTGACGTTGAGTTCGAGGAGAATGATTTACGATTGGCACGATACGATCAAAGAAATTTGTCATCGGAAATGATGAACTTGTTTCAGGCTCCGGTGGTGGTGGTACTGGTGCAGTTGTCGGTGCAATCGGTTGTGGATTCGAATGAAATAAATTGCTCAGTTTATTATACAATGTGCCCAAACTTTTATCCATAGTTGTTCTCTTTTCGATTTAATGTTGATCAAAGACGATGAATCAATCTAATGTTGATTGGATTTCTTGGTTTTTCTCTTTTCTTCATCGTTCATCAAACATCCTGCTGAACAGCAATAATCAAACTCGAGCTTTTTTTCTCTCATTTTTCTGTCTACACACTTGAACATTTTCTTTTTTCTTATGACAACAATAAAAATGATGATGGCTCATTACAGAGAAAAGCAAAATCGATTAAAATTTGTGCTAATTTCTTTTTTTTTCTCTCTCTCTCTCTCTCTTTTTCACAGATAATAGCAAAAAAATATTGTCACGTAGAATCAATGATTTACGATTGTTTAGAGAAGTGCTCGTTGTTTCTAAAAAGAACTGAGATTGAACACGCTCTCGTCTTCTTTTTGTTTTTCTCTTCTCTTGCCGGTAAACGAACAAATAGACAAGTACGAAAGCAAGCAGAGTCGGAAGTCTTTCTTTATTTGTCCAACGATTTTTCACGCCCACCGAAGATCTTCTTTCTCTCTCTCTCTCGCTCTCTCTATTTCTCTATATCGTTCTACTGCTGCTTCTTCTTCAACGAACAACTTCCTGTGTATATATGTGTGTGTATTGTCTAATACGGAAATAACTTGTTCAATCGATTAAAAAACCTGACGTGAAAAACAACAATGCTAATCAAAATCACATCAATTTATTATTAAGAATTCACATAATATGAAACAACGAATAGATAGGATAGATAGATAGATAGATATGTACAAATATATTCTCTTGTCGGTAGTTATGGTTTAAATAAACTAAGTGAATTTTGCCGACGTTTTTGTCGAGCAAAAGCATACATTAATTCGAAAACAGATGATGGCGAAAACGATGTTCTCGTTGATTCACTTGTAGCAATTGATTTCGTGTCATCGAAATTCGAAGGTGTTGGAAAGAGATTCTCTTCAGTTTGAGGGAGAAGTCTAATAGAAAAAGTTACATATAGAAAAACGAATATTGTATGAAATCGTACTTGAAAACTTTATGATCGTCTAAAAATTGCCGTGAATCATTGCCATTGATTCGATTCGAATCTTCTTTGATATCAGAAAAGATCTTCGCATTGTACAACGATTGCAGAATTGTAATTGCTTGAGTTCTGAAAATTAGAAAGCAATCGAAATCTTTCTTTTTGTCGTTGTTTGTTTTTACCGTGTAGCTGTTGTATTATTGTTATTATTCGATTGTTGTTGAAGAATAGTTAACATACAATTAATGGCATCTGATGATGAAAAACAATTTTGATAAGTTTTGAAAAAATGTCGTTTCTTTTTCAATTTAATCGATGAACGAAAACTTTCGACAAGATTATTCCACTAAACAAACAAATAGATTTTGTTCTTCTTTTTTTTTTAATGAATTTACCATTCTAGTTGCACGATATTGAGGCGCTTTAGGTTTCTCATACATTTTTCCAATCGACAACAAAACGAACAAGTTCACGTCGTTTTTTTTTAAATACAAGACGTTCAAACAAAGACGCGCGTTCCGTCCGTTAGATCAACTGACCAGTCGTATTTTCGTTCAGACGAGGTCGCTACGTGCATCATCTGGCTTCAATCGAGATTAGACATCTTATGCATTTTTATATCTACTGAAAATCGTTTTTTTTATTGAATAAAGGCATATTACAAAAAAAAATCATTGACATGAAAAGTTTGTGTCTACATGGAATTACACAACAACAAAAAGAAAACAACAACAATAATAATCAATTAGATAATATACATGCAATGATGATTAACAACAGATAAAAAAAACCGAAAACGAAAAGTTAACAACAGTAACTTGTGAAAATATTTGATTTTTTATGGTGTAAATACGGAAAGGAATGACATTCGAAACAAAAATAACGAAGTCCTGCGATGATATGTGATCTTAGGGAGAATTTGTTCGATACGAACCATCTCCTGGCATCAGTGTTTCGACCGATGATGATTCAGAATTCAAACAATTCGTTGTTGTCATGTGCGATTTGTCATCACGTTCCTAGTAGAAGAAAGAAAATCAAATATTAATATCATATTAAAATTCCATAACTACAAAATTTACTTTAAGTAAAACAGCTAAATAATCAAATTGAAAGAGAAGATTTAGCCGACTATCAATGTAATTATCTTTCGATCCACCGGGTCCATTCAATGTACAAGCTGCAAAGCCACATATTAATACAATATAAGCAAGAAGATAACAAAGCCAAAGTGTAATATGATGATAATTCGGTATGTCAATGTATTGTTCACATACCATCCAAAGACTTCGCCAAATTTGTACGACACTAACAAATGCTAATAGATGAAATACATTTGATAGAATTGAATAAACAATTTCATGTTTGGTCTTGATAAAACATTGAACAAATGGTATTTGAAATAAAATCAAAGCAAAAAATAAAACATAACCAATGAGAAATGAGATTCCCATTGAAAATGATTTATTTTCGGGATAGATGTATAAATCCGAGAGATTGTATAAGCCACGCCATGCAACAACAATCAATGGCGCTTCGACAAGCTCGTAAAGAATAAAATCAAATGTATATTGCCAATAACGTTTGTTGGATATGGTATATTTTGAACCCATGAGAAAATGCGTTTCCGTATCGACACCAATAAGAAATGGTGCTGAATTAAGATTATAAATTGATTTCATTGAAAGAAGAAATACAATACTGATGATTAATTCAATTACAAGATGATACCATTGATTGCTCGTCAAATCCAATAGATTCCAAAGCCCACGCCATTGATTAATGTAAGCAAAGGCAATGAACAATGTCGAAAAACGAGCCATTGTTTGTCCAATCAATTTCTTTTGATGTTGTTCGTAGAAATTCTGAAGAGGATTTTGCAATAAATAGATCGAATAGAGTAGGATGAGACCAGTAATCAATGAAATTAATGCACTTATGAGTGCGTCAGATGGTAGAATAAAAACATCAAGTAAATCCCATGCACCACGCCAATGTATATTGACTAATGGTGTAATAACAAATGCCGATAGAAGCATATCAACGAGAAAATATTTCATAAACGAATAGGAATTGGACTTTTGAATTTGAATATCTTGATGATAAACGGGAATTTCGATGTCATTTTTATTGTTTAAAAGTGGACGAGCAAGACTGGTCTCGCTGCTTGATGTACTCAAATTGAGATATGTTTGATATGGTGGAGGAGTTGGATGATTTGATGATAATGTAGGTAAATCATCGGTATGTAAAACGTCACTATCGACAATGCCAATCATTGGAGAAATATTCAGTTCCGAAGATGGGGTGAGAAAATGATCCGGAGTTGTGAGATAATCTTCGTCTTCGGATGGCATTGAAGATGAAAGCATTGGTTTATAATCAGCTGAATTCGAAGTGTTTATAATCTGTGCCATACAGCCAATAATATGAATACCAGTAGGTATAGCTGAAGGCAAAGCCAAACGAATTTTCAATTAATTCAGATAATAATTTGCATGGCATGATGTTGCTTTTTAATAAAATCGCTTAACATCCAATCGACAACTATTCGACAAGAAAAATTGAAAATCAAATCGAACAAAAAATCGTTCACTTACCACCCGAGAACGTTCGTTCAGAAAAGAAAGCCACTCTAGTTGCTTTTGTTTTTTGTTTTTTGAAAATGATGAGATGAACAAATGATGAAATACTTCTTTGTATTTTAGTTCGTTGTGAATCTGAAAGGATGTTTAGAAGAGAAAAACAACGTTACGAGAGTTCACCATTGCAACGGAGAAGAAAAAGCAAAAAAATATTCTTCCGCGAACGATGTCGACAAATAAGCGGAGGAAAAAGAAAACTGACAGACTTGGAGTAAATAATATTACCGAGGAGAAATTCTATCGACGAATGATGAAACAGACCTTTTTTTCCTCGTCCTTCGTTGCTGCTGCCGATCGACATAAGGAAGAAGGAAAAACAACGTCTCATGACGTCAGATTTTACGGGAAATGAACAAAGCATTGAAAATCTATTGGATTATTTTTCTCTTTTATTTTTAACCATGAATACCTCGTGATCATCTCTAATTGTAAAATATCTTCGAAAAAAAAATTCGAATTAAACGAGGAAAAAATTCGAATCATTTTTTTTATCGAACAAAAATATTCGGGGATGTTTCCTGACATGTTTGTTCTCGAAAGAGGACTCTGGTTGACAAGAAATACACAACTTACGAGAGATCTACGCAAACAAGCAACATCGTAGTAGGTTTTATGTAATAAAAATCGACAACAGCAAGAAATACGAAAATATGACGATATTTATTTGACAAGAGTAGTTAGTAGGCGAAAAACTATTTCGTTTTTGTGAGTAATAAAAAGAATCTGATCGAATGCCAATGTGACGGCATCTTCTTTATTATTTGTAGATAACAATAAATAGAGCATAGATCGAGAAATATCCGAAATATTTTATCATTAGTTTGTTTTATTTTGACATATTCGAATTCCGAAAACAAATATCCATGGGTGAAATAATTATAACATACTATATATTTTTTTTTGTAAATCGGAACAATTAGATCTCAATGTTTTCCTTTTATTTTGATGTGTGTGTGTGTGTGTGTTTGTGTAGGTGTAGATTTCTCTCGTCATTTTTTTCATTTTTTCTAAATATATATTATAAATATTCAGTTATGGATCATAGATGTCGGAAATGAGAAAGTTCTTAATATTCTCTTATTATTATTGCTATTTAAATGATGGTTTGCATGACATTAGAAAAAGGGAGAGAAAAAGAAAACACAACAGACAATCAATGTTTAATATCGTTTAAACCTGTTTCTTTTTTTTTCTCGAAAGCAAACTAAATAAAATTTCCACAAAATCAATCGGTTGTGTTTGTACTTCGATTCTTTTTTTTATAATCATTATATAGATTTGTATGTGTTAATGCGTGTTGTTTTATTATTGAACAAGTCTGCATTTATTTGAGAAAGAAAAAGAAAGAAGTTTTCTATTTCTGTATGTTCACACGCACACATTACTAAACTTCCAAGGATCGTAAGAGCGGAAAAAAGGGAAAGAAATAATGAAATGATAGACAGGCAGCAGTCGTTGCAGTTCCAGTTTAACAGAAGAAGACGAGATGAAGCGAGAGAGAGCGAGAGAAAAAAAAGAAAGAGAGAAACAAGAAAAAGTTCGATAACGTTCGGCCTTTTTTCTCGTTTTTTTTTCTTCTTCTTCTTTTTTTGTCATTGTGCGTCCTCTTTTCGTCATTGCAACAACCTCCCACACGACAATGTCATCTAATCTACAGTATTTTAGCGCACATGTTAACAGATAGACAGGAAAAAAAACCTTAGATAAAGAAAAAGGAGAAAAAATGTATCGTAATTCTGTTGTTATTATTATTATTATTATTGGTAGTGACATTGTGTGAGTATCGTACTTGTTAAGGTCTATTTCAAGGTCTATAATGACAACGAAAGATCGAAAATATCTATCGATTCATTCGTCACACGATTTTTAAATCGAACCTCGATGTGCAACTGTCGCACATTATCTCAGACATTTCTGATTTCATGTTCTATTCCCAAGTCTTTTCTTGTTCTGTTACTCATCAACGAGAAACATGCAAAAGCTCTGGATGTGCAAACTAGCGAGACGAATTCTATTCGTTTTTTTTTCTTTTTCTCGATCTCGATCCTTTCTTCTTTTCCTTCTTTTCCCGCTCTCCCTCGTTCTCGATTTATTTCCACAAAACACTTTTCTTTCAATCACCTATATTGAGCATATGTGTGTGTGCGCTATCTATCCCGTCTCTTTGACAAGCATAAACATGCATTTTTGTTCAACAACAGTCGTTGTTGACGACAAAAGAAAGCGAAGAAGAAGAAGAAAAAGCTGAAGAACACCGCCGTTTCTGGAATACGCGCACGGCTAAGAAAGAAACAGAAGACGATGCTATGTGCACGCGTACAATTCGCTATTTTTAGCTCTTTCCAACTCTTTAGTCTACGACCATCAACCGACGCGCGTTTTCTTTTTTGCATTTGTTCTTTGACAGCAAACAAGCGAGCGCGTCGAAGATCCCACCCATTCAGTGAGCTGGTTGTTGCTTTCTATTGCAACAGGAATCTTTTTTCTTCTTCTTCTCTTATTCTTCTTCTTTTTTTCTTCGTCATCTTTCGCTTATGTTCGCACATAACATTTCTAGATCATCATTATCATCATCATCATCATCGAGCATTATTAACGCTACTCTCTTCGGTTTTTTTCTTCCCTTCCCTTTATACATTATATATGTTTGACTATGTTAAAACGACGATGTGTTACAATTTCAAGCATGCATCATTGGCCTGTCGATTGGATGATTGATCATTATCGTTCATTGACACCACTACAACATGTAGCGGTGTATTTCACTAATAATATATGGTAAGTATCATTAAAGAATTATTTTCCACCTACACATATTCGTATTCATGTGTGCATGAAAGATTTTCTTACAGGCAAAAGTTCCTCGCTCGAGATCTTTTTTTTTTATTCTTGTTTCTTTTTTTCATTTGGTCAAATATAATTTAAGACAAAGTGGTTTTCTTTCTCGTTAAATAAATGACATAAAGAGAGTAAAGAAAGTAGGATGTATGCCGTTGACACATACACATTGAGTTATTTCTTCTTTTTCTTCATCCATTCGGAATGTCACAGTTCAGAAGAAAAAATGACAAAAAATGTAAAAAAGAAGAAGAAGAAGAAGAAAAAAAAAGAAGAAGGAGGAAACGAGTTCTTGCGCGTCATCAAAATATCTTCAGTTGTTTCTCATGTTTTCTTTCTTTCTTCTTCTTCTTTTTTTTCTTCTTCTTCTATTCAAAATAAATAATAAACATTTTATTTTGTCAAAATGATCGTTATCTCATGGGAGATTTTCCTTTTTTGTTTCAAGCTCATGTCGATAAAACTAACAACTAACATACGATGAGCACTACAACCAATTCTCAACAACCGGTGACATTATCGTCCGAAGAAGTTGTATCTCCGCCTCCTCCACTTATACCTCGTTCAGCTATTATAACTGAACATCGTTTGAAATCACGTCCAGCTGGTGTCGATCTCGATACAAATAAACTCTCGACAACAATAAAACGTTCACAAGCAATATCAAATATTCAAGATTTAGATGAAGACAGTCCGGTGACATTCGAAATCGAACCGAGTGAACATCATCATGCACGAAAAAAAGTTCAATTACAACATCCATCTGTACTCAATCGTATTTTAAATGAAACTCTCGATAAACAAACAACAACGACGAGTATCGCTGGCGATGAATCCGATACACGTTCCGAATCAAGTGAAAAAACTCCCGAATATATCGAAGAAGAACGTCCTATTCTACCTGGTATACATGTTAAAGGTGCGACATTAAATCGTCTCTTAAGAATTCTAATCGATTCATTTCAACCTGATGGAACAATTCTCGATCAAAGTGAATATCCTAAAGTGTTTTTTCTCATGCATAAATGGATTATGGAATCGGAATATTTGAGTAATATGTTATATGATTTGTATAAACATTATGGTGATGATTATAAACGAACGAATAATGTCAATGAAAAACAAGTTTTTAAAGATTATCAATTACGTGTTTGTCAAGCATATAGGTTAGCAGGATTAAAATTAAAATGACAAATTCAAACAGAACGAATTTATTTGTATTTAGTTTTTGGATGAAAAACTTTCCCATGCATTTCGATCTTGATAAACGTTTAAAAGATGCTTGTGAAAAAATTCAACGTGTTATCGAAGCATCGGGCGATACTGAGTCTATGAATTTAGTTGATCTTTCACAAATGTAAGGAACTTCGATCTGTCTCTCTCTCTCTCTCTACATTCTTTACTTTGTAGACCATCGTTTGATTGGATGCGTCAAATGACAGTTCGAAATCAAATGAAAAATAAAACTGTTTCGCTCGGTTTCAATAATATTGAACCGCAAACACTCGCAGCTCAATTAACCTATCTTGAATGGAAAATTCTTCGACGAATTACATTCACAGATTATAAAACTTATGCAATCAAAAATACTCTCCAAGATAATCCACGTTTAGAACGATCCATACAATTTTTCAATGGCCTATCGACATGGATACAATGTATGGTATTAAGTAAAATGACGCCAAAACAACGAGCGGAAATTATACATAAATTTCTCGAAGTTGCAAAAGTAACAAGCAAAGAAGACAATTGATCGAATGAAATATTCGTATTCTTTTTTTGTAGCATTTGAGAGAATTACAAAATTTTAATACATGCCTCGCTGTTATTGGAGGCATTTCGCATAGTGCATTAGCACGTTTATCAAAGACAATGATGTGTTTGTCGACTGAAGATATTAGAGTATGTATATCTCCTTTATGTTGAAAGATGAATTTCGAATTTCTTTTTTTTCAGTTTCTCGGCGAAATGACGGATTTGCTCTCATCGAATTCGAATTACGCACAATATCGTAAAAGTTTATCGGAATCTGAAGGATTTAAAGTTCCGATTATGTAAGATTTTGATTCATTGAACGATATAAATGAAGTCATTTGTCTTTTTTTTGCTATTAGTGGTGTTCATTTGAAAGATATTATTTCTCTTCATGTTGCATTACAAGATCGTCTTGAATATGATTTAATTAATTTTCGTAAATTAGTTCAACTTAGTATTGTTTTTCGAACATTGACCAATCTACAAGCATCAGTACCACCTGTTCAAGCGAACAATGATTTAATAAATCTATTGACTGTAAGAAAAAGAAAAGAAAAGGAAATTTGAAAATGAAAAGAAACATTTATTTAGCTTTCGGTCGATTTGAGCTATACAGAAGATGAAATCTATGAATTATCATTGGCTCGTGAACCACGATCATCTGTTTCTTCGGTAGAGAGAGAGATTGTCGATTTTTGTTTCATTATGATTTATTTGTCAAATTTTTAGCCTGATCAAGCAACTCGAATTCTTCCATCGGGCGAAACAACAACCGATAATAGCACCGATGTCTATAAGAAAAAAGAACAAGTTCAAAATCCTGTTTTTGCTGATTGGGCCGCAGGCGTCAGTCAAACAATAGACATTCAAACAATTCAACGACATGTCAATGCCATGGTCGAAGCTGTTTTCACAACCTATGATCACGATCGTGACGGTTACATATCTCATACGGAATTCGATGAAATTGCTCAGAATTTTCCATTTATCGATACATTTACAGTTCTCGATGCTGATCAGTACGATGAATTGCTTCGTTTTTTTTCCTCAATTTATGATCATTTTTTCGTCTAGAGATGGAATGATATCGAAAACTGAAATGCGAAGTTATTTCATTCGAGCTAAATATCACGATTTAAAAGGCGAATTTAAACATGATTTCCATGAAACAACTTATTTCAAGCCAACATTCTGTGTACATTGCACAGGTCTACTCTGGGGTTTAATAAAACAAGGTTGGAAATGTAAAGATTGCGGAATTAATGCTCATCGACATTGCAAAGATCAAGTCGTCATGGAATGTCGACAAAAACGACCGCATACTGTCAATAAACAAGGTTCAGTGACGGACTCACGTCCAAGTCGAAATTCATTTCGAATACGTAAAACTCGAAAACAAAAAGCAACACAAACTGAAGACATTAATTTCTCTTCATCGACATCATCAGCCACATCCGAAAGTTGTACGAGTTCATCCGATGATGAACATCCGCATCAGCACAGTCTCGATAAATCCACACATCATAACTACTGGCATTTGAGAAAACCTTCATCATTAAAACGTCGAAAACAGATACTTTCAGACTCGAATGATGACTATTATTATACACATCCACCCTCACCACAACAAGCAAGTTCCTTAACAACAATAACAACAGTCAATAGTTCGACATCGACCAATATTCTGCCCATTCAACAGCTAATTCCTCGTGGACCATTGATTTGTTCGGATAGTTTCGAGAAATGGAACGATCGACCATTTACATGGAATCGTCCGTTACCATCAACGAATCTTCTCACGCCTATTCCAAGTGTTTCTGAGAAAACAACTGATACATCCCTATTAACAACTGATCACCACGATCAAACACATCAACAACCTTTGTACGGTCAGGGATCGTTTCTCGAAGGTGACGTTAGCGATGATGATACATGTTTTACATCGAATCTCACTGACACAACCATACCACCTATACGAATACCATCCAATTATGGTAGTAGTCAAAATTTAAATTGTCGAAAATTATCTCTCACTGAATCACTACGTTCATTGCCGACGAAATCTGACCCGACACAAGTCGAAATCTTCGAACGTTTGAGACAAGCTGAAGAAGATAAGAAACGTTTAGAAGTTGAAAATCGTGCAATGAAACAAGAACTTGTTCGAACGAAATCGAAAATATGTTCATTAAAACGTGAAATGAGTTCCATACAACAATTACATTTAGCTCAACAACAAGTTCATGTTCACGCTCAATTATCAGCTCCAACGATCGTTTCTCATCATTTACATCCGACTGATCAATCCAATCATTATTATCTTCTTACAAATGATTTTCCAAATCTTTCATTAACTAATTCTGATCAAACAACTGAAGTCACACATGGAAATATAACGAATACATCATCATCAACTCAAACACCACCGTTAAATAACCCTGTAGCATCTTCTTCCACCACCACCACCACCACAAATGTTGATTCAACAAATTCACCATCCGATGAACAATTACGACTCTATCTCACTGAAACATTACAACGAGAAAAAGATAGTGCCGTTTAGTCAAAACAAAACCTTCGAATGCTGGTCATTCATTCACCTATAATTACAGTCTTTATCTCTCTTTCTCTCTATATATATGTATACCAAAATTGTTTTCTCTATTCAAGATGCTGGTACATTCCTATTGTCGTCAATTTTTTTCTTCTTCTTTTTATATAATACATATATCTGTTTGAAAACAAAAAGAAAAAGAAAAAAAACGGAGTCTAGTGAACTTGGTGTTGAATAATAATGTTTTTGTTTGTTTGTTATTATTATTGTTGAGACGAATAGTTGAGCTGTTAAAATTGAGTATATGGATGATAGAGAAGTGTAGTTATATCAGCTCGATAGAATGGACTCATGACTAATGTTTGACGAAGTACATCGTTAAGAGCAGGATCTGCAGGAGGAAAAAATCCTGGCGGTGGATTGGCAGCATATGGCGAGTAGAATGGTGGTCGACCGTAGAGCATATAGTAGAGAATAGCACCTAATGACCATATATCTGCTTTGGGACTGTATGATCGTTGTAAACCAGACCGATCTTGCATAATTTCCGGTGCACTTTGAATGAACAAAGAATTTCTCAGCAAAAATTTCAAAGAAATCAATGAATTACGTGAAAAACATGGTGCCTAAACCTGCTTGTCCTAATGCATTCGCTCGTTTCGATGTACCTAAGTCAGCAATTTTTAATATTGGCCCAAAAAGAATTAAATTATCTGGCTTAAAATCCATATGAACAATTGCATTTCGATGAAGTGTGTAAATAATCGAAACCATTTGTTTCCAAAAATCTTTCATCGTAAATGGATCTAAAGCTGGACCGATCGTTTGTCCTCCTGCTCGTAAACGATCGATATATGTTCGTAAATTTTCTCCTCCTAATTCCATGACAATAAAAGCTTCGAAAAACAAAACAAACAACTAACTATCGAATTAAAGTCAATCGTATTTGTTCTTACATTGACCAGTGCTTGGTTCGAAATCAAAATCATAGATATAAACAACATGATGTGATTCTCGTCTCAATCGTTCTAATAATGCAACTTCATTTAAATAAGTTTGAACTATTCGTTGACTTTTCGCTGGTGGTAAACCACGTAGATTATTAACTTTAACAGCGACAGGTGAGCCATCAGGTGAACTTGCCGAAAAAACCGCACCTGAATATAATGAGAAAATTAGTGATTTGTACAAGTTATTCGACATTTATTTACCAAACGCTCCTTGACCTAAACGTCGCTCGATAACATACGGTTGACCATGAATATAAACCGTTTCTCCAATATAACCACTTCCCCTAAATATACGACCTACAAATCAAATACCATCTAATCAAACTCATTTTTTTTCTGTTCAACAAACTTAATAGACCACCCATAGTGTTCTCGTATACGTCATGCAATAACCTTCGACTCTGTTTTTTTCTTAGTATATATGAATATAATTACGAAAGCAATACACTTCGAAAATTAATGTATAGGTATATAGAGAGAGATAGTGTGAGAAAGAAAATATATATGTATGTCTGTTCCACATGAGTGGATCATACCAAGCAAATATACATGCAGGCACGAGTCACGGTTTGTTTGTTTCTTTCGTTTTTTTTTCGTTTCTTTTTTTTATTTTGTATAGCAAATCTACTCATTGTGCTTTATTTAACTCATGAGACATGGGTGATTTAATTACGCATTGACGTTTGTCGTCGTTGTCTTCTTCTTCGTCATTGTGTTTTTCAAAATGCGAACAAATTAATTGATAAAATCAAGAGAGATTTACTGTCATTGATCAACTTTTTCGATATGTTCGATTAAATCCTTTTGTCAATAAGTAATCAATCATTTTTTAAACATTCTTTCGTATCGATACGAAATGAGGATAGAAAACAAAAACAAAACGAAGAATGTTAACTTCTAGTTTATTTCAGATCATGCGAGAGTACAAGTTAGTTATTCTAGGCAGTGGTGGTGTTGGTAAAAGTGCGTTGACTGTTCAATTTGTACAGGGATTGTTTATTGGAAAATATGATCCAACTATTGAAGATTGCTATCGAAAAGTAGAATAAGATTGTCGAATGAGAATTCTTTTGATTGTATCGTGTTTTTTTTGTTTTAGCAAATCGAAATCGATGGGATTAATTGTATGTTAGAAATTCTCGATACAGCTGGAACAGTAGGTGAACAAAAGCTCAATTGAATTCGTTTAAGAGATAAATTACGAACATTCTAGGAACAATTTACTGCCATGAGAGATTTGTATATGAAAAATGGTCAAGGTTTTGTTCTTGTTTATTCAATCACATCTCAGGCAACATTTAACGATCTAATTGATATTAAGGATCAAATTATGAGAGTAAAAGACATCGGCGAAGATATACCGATGGTACTTGTGGGTAATAAAATTGATTTAGAAGACGAACGTGTCGTTGGTAAACATCAAGGTGAATCATTAGCTCGATCGTTTGATTGTACATTTCTTGAGTCATCAGCTAAATTAGAAATTAATGTTCATGAAGTAAATATTGATTTTCGAATGATAAGAGAAATGAAAGGTTTTTCTCTGTAGATTTTCTTTGATCTTGTTCGACAAATTAATCGACGAGGCCAACGAGTGAAACCAGCTAAAGCGGTGCATGCTCAAGAATATGATCAAGCTTATGAGCAAGGTTATTCATCGTCGCATTACCATGAACAATCAGCTCGAGACTGTTGTGTACTTTTATGAATTAAACTAATAAATACAAAATATCAGGATTTTTCTTCGTTCATGACTAAAATCTGACGTAAGAATGATTCATTCTTATCGAAACTTTTTTCTTTTTCATTGAATACAAGAATTTCGTCATGTGAAGGAAGAGAAAAAATAAAAAGCAAAAGAGAGAGAGAGAGAAACGGTGAAACATAACGAAATAAAATCAGACTCGACGAAAAATTACTCTTGACTGTTGTCAACGACGAAAACTTGTTCTGTTCGGCTTTTTTTCCTTTCGTTTCAAAATGCCAGTATCAGAGTATAAACTATGCGTTTTTGGATCCGGTGGTGTCGGAAAATCATGTCTCGTATGTTTGAAATTCACATTGAAATTCTATTTTCTTCTTTTCGTATTAGACAATGCAATTTGTTCAAGGTATTTTCATGCCAAAATATGATCCGACTATCGAAGATGTTTATAAAAAGGTTTTTATTTTGAAAACCTTGAGTCTCGTTTTTCTCTCATCTTTCGAGTTATTTAGACAGTTGAAATCGATGGCAAACAATACTCATTGGAAATTCTCGACACAGCTGGAACAGTAAATGCCTAACGAACAAAAAAACTTCGTAATTGTTTTGTTCTTTTAGGAAGAATTTTCAGCTATGAGAGATTTGTACGTTAAAAGTAGCCATGGTTTTGTTCTTGTTTATTCAATAACATCTCAAGCAACTTTTAACGATCTCGATGAATTTTACGATCGAATTATTCGTATTAAAGATGTCGAATCTCAAGTATGAAATTGAAGCGAACGACTTAATCCTAATTGAAATATTTTTATTTCAGGGTCAACCATCGTTGGTTTTAGTTGGAAATAAATGTGATTTAGAAGATGATCGAGTTGTTAGTCGATTAACTGGCCAAGACTTAGCAAGAAAATGGAAATGTACATTTTTAGAAACATCGGCAAAGAATCAACTCAATGTCAATGAAATCTTTTTTGATCTTGTTCGACAAATAAATCGAGTTTCGAATAAACAAAATATTCGTCAAATTCGAGATGGAAATCAAGCTGTCAATCGACCGGTTAATCCAAAGCCGACGCAGAAACCACCGAAAAAATCCAAACATCGTCAAGATAAATGTGTTCTACTTTAATTACATCGGAAAAAAACAAACATTTTCCCTTCTACGTAAATATTTTATTCTCGTATTCTTTTGAAAAATAAAAACGAAAATTCTCAATTACATTTTTCTTCTAAAAATATCTATATACAAAATAAAAAATCGATAATCACAGATAAATCATTTCTTTTTCGTCCAATCAGATTGATAACGACGCGACATATAATATTCATATGCAGCTCGATTGCATATCGGAAGCCATTCACTAGCTTGTTCTTCAACAGCCTTCAATACAAAACGAAGAAAAGAATTTTATTGACAAGGTTATTTCGAATCTACCTGAAGGTAAACATAAGCATCGGTACCATGTCCATCAATCGAATGAATTTCCATATCACCGTTGAAATATCTTGCGTAGAGACGACTCTAGAAAATACACGTTTTGTGAATCAATTAAATAATTTCGAACATACGATGGGCAGACCATAACCGAAACCAGCTAATGGAACAGGTGCGCAATGTTGAGTTTCATCGAAAGGTAGCGGCCGTGGTGCAGTGGAATACATATAACGAAAGATTTTATCGACTCTCGAACGTGGAATACCACCGCCTCGATCGCTAATAAATCAATCAAATAAAAATCCATTGGTTTTATCTGTGATTACCTTATTCGAATCGTTAAATCTTCTTTAGCTTTGACCATATCAACCTAGAATAAGTTCACATTTGTCGTGTACTCATAAAAACAGAAAGCAAATGTCAAATAATACGAACGACAATCGGTGGTAATGGTTCGTTGGAATTTTTACTTTCGTTGTATTCAACTGTTGCACGCATTGCATTCTAAATAAGTCAAAATCAACGATTCGAATATCTTCTTTCGAATTCAATTCAGCAATACTTTAAATAATTCGAACATCACATGATACAAATGTGAAGGTACATAGGCAATTTCAATAGGTTCATTCGAATTGATTGCTTGAAAATCAAAGAAAGTTTTCTTTTTTTATATGACTGTTTTATGATTACCATTGAGACTGCGAAGTTCTAGTGAAGGTGAAGTCAAATAGTAGCCTTCGCAGAGAAATTGAGCATTTTCAAATGCTTCTATTGAATCGAGAGAAAAAGAAAATGAATTAAAACGAGAAATTACAAGTACAAATGTTTAACCTCTGATTGTATCTTCGACATAACAATTAGGATCCACAAAACCAAGATGCGTAGGATGTACAGGCACTTCATTACCGAAGCACATTGCTAATTGAATTGAAAATGAACAAGAAAAGAGAAGATATTCGAAATGTTTTACTATGCTGATAGATGAGCAGTCGAATTGATATTCTTGATAAATAGAATCGATTGAGAAAATATTGAATTTGCGATTCTTCATATTCTTTAATTTGTCCTAAATCGGAAAATTCCATATAACCCTAGAGAAAACCATGCAAACCAAACGCTCGAATCGATATTTACTTGCGCTAATGTTTCGACAACGCTGCTGTGACGTTTGCGAATATTTTGTAAGACTTCAGTGAAACTATTTTGATCGAAAACAAAAATTGTTGATCATTTTCTTTTCTTTTCACTACAACAGGTTGATTTTTACTTGCAAACGACTTCTTTCGTCGGTTTTAAACCTTTAAATGTGTGTAATTCAGTTAGACTCGAACCGTACCATTTGGTTACCGTTTGCACACTTGGCATTTCGAGTAGACGTACCGGTAAATGTCCCATTTCTTTCATCATCGATGCTAGACGAACGGGCAATTCATTGCGAAGAAATAAATACGATTGTTGAGCATCACCTTCCCGAGCTAAAATAATTCAGAATAGTAAAAATTGAAAAGAAAACGAATCTTCTCAAACCGAAATCAACAATTCGTTTCATTGTTAGACCAGTCGGTGGATATTGTGCATAATGATCGACAAGATGTGCGAAAGATGTTTGTTGTGAGCGTAGGATTCGTGTTAGATACATGATTTTTCTTTCTATTTACATCGTTTTCAAAAGCATCTAAAATATTATTTTTTTATAGGTTACAAAAAAATCTATGTTAAATAGTTATTTAAAAGTAGGGGAAAAAAGAACACCGCTAAATTAAAAGCTTTCTTTTTTTTGTTGTATTCTAAGTCCAATCAGAACCTTTTTTCGTCGTATATGTGTATCGAATTTTACTGAATGTTGGCAAATGTTCCCTGGACAAATAGAAAAAGTCTCAATGCAAAAAAAGAAAAAAAACAACATTATCGATTTACCTTGCGTCCTCTGCTTCAGCCTAGTAGATAAAGAAAAACAAAAAATGATCAAATCGAATAATTTCTTCAATCTGTCAATACTTTAATCGATATGTATGCCCAAGTGCCGAGACCTTCGACGGATGACAACGCAAGATTGCCTTGAAAATATTTTGCATATAAACGAGCTATCGGCAGACCATAACCAAGACCGGCAATGGGCGTACTTTTCGAGTCAATTGAAAAATCAACTTGAGGTTTAGGTGCTGTTGAGTACATGTAATGAAATAATTGTGATAGTTTTGAACGAGGTACGCCGCCACCTCGATCAGCAATTTGAATCGTCATATCTTCTTGACCTTTGACAATACGAACTGTGACAGGTGGATAGGTTTTAGCATCGGGTCCATGACGTTCGACTGTTGCACGAAGTGAATTCTAAGACGAATTTCAACGATAAGAATCGAAGAGAACAATATCTATTTCATTACTTTCAATAATTCAAAAACGATATGATAGAGATGAGAAGGAATATAGACAATAGTTACATGATTCTTCTCGTGATCATGTGCTAAAAATACATCGAAAATTGATAAGACAAAATCATTTTGTTTTGTTATTTACCATTATGAGATGAGATTTCAATAGCTGGCACTGGATATGATGCGCTTTCGAATAGTCTTTTCGCTGTTGTATAGGCGCCTAAACAATTGATTCGAGTGCAAATACTGTTCCATTTCTCTCTCTCTCCAAACGAAGGGCGTGGAATACAAATACTTTAATCTCGCATTTTTTTCTCATTTTGCTTCTATTTGACAGATGAAATTGTACCCAGAGAAAGAGGTAGTT